>Ga0078972_1000510_pt2 | contig 111155 bp, 101 predicted proteins | sample YelNatPaOPGAMG01_FD_67568 | JGI IMG/M metagenome (GOLD analysis project Ga0078972, IMG submission 67568) | Hot spring thermophilic microbial communities from Obsidian Pool, Yellowstone National Park, USA - OP-RAMG-01 (SPADES assembly) (version 2) | ecosystem: Environmental > Aquatic > Thermal... | reverse complement strand
CGACGACTCCCCACCCACGCCTTTTTGCCAGGAACCGAAAAAGGGCCAGTCATCCGCGCCTACGGGACTCTTCTCCAGGCTCACCGAGACATTCTCCCCCTTTGGCATAATGATCATTTCATGATCCGAGGCTTTGGTCTCGATCATGAAGTAGCTCTCAATCTGCGGAGTAGAGCTTCTCAGAGGGGCTTGGGCCTTCATCCCAGTCTATGAGCTCGACCAGCACCCCGTTTAGCCTTTGGGGCTTCAAGAATGCGAAATTCCATTTTCCAAAGGTCCTGAGCTTTCTACCCTGAGAGTCGGGAACGATCTCGTATCCCATGGATTCTAACCTGGATACCTCACGAGTTGTGCTCTCCACCTTGAAACTCAGGATCATCAGTCCTTCCCCTCTTTTCTCGATCCACTTCGCTATAGGTCCTCCTGGGTCCGTTGACTCGACGAGCTCGAGGGCTGTCTCTCCCACGAGATACCTTGCAACTCTTATCCTTTCTGGCTCGTGGCAGTAGAGAAGATCTGGCCCTTTTCTCCCCAAAAGGGGCTCCCAAACGCCCCTTGCCCCATCGAGGTCTCTCACAGCCACGCATATGTGATCGATCTTTTTCACCATCTTCGAATCTCCTCTCGGAATTTCGTCTTGGTCCCCCAATCGGAGCCGTTCACGGATGATCCTCCACGGGGAGGCTTCCAGAGCTCTCTCGTCCCCCAACTTGGCTCGACTCCGAGTATCCCCAAGCACCCCTATTGCCTGTGAGCTCGAGGTCCTCAAGTCATGGGCTTCGTAGGATTGTCACAAACAGGACAGAACCACTCCATCCCCTTTGCCCGTAGGCCCCTTTTCGGACCAGAAGTCGGGATATCCTAGCCCAGGGCCGCCATCGCCTCCCGAATGAGCTCTTTCATTCTCTCTTTGAGCCGGTCTGCCTCCTTCGATTCCCTTTCAGACAGGGGCTGTCTCGGTGGACCCATGGGGAAGCCCCTTGCCTCCATGGCGAGCTTGAACCCTGCTGGAAATGGCAAAGAGAAACAAGCCCTTATGAGGGGAATCACAGCTAGCTGGAGCCTCCTTGCCTTTTCCATTTCAGCCCTTTCATAGGCCTCCTTGATCCCTATCATTACCTCTGGGACCACAGCTGCCGTTGCGACCATGCAGCCATCTGCTCCCATTGCGAGGGCCGCGAGGAATGTCTCCTCCCTTCCCGTGAGAAAGGACATCTCACCGCCTTTCCTCTTCACCTCGTCCATGAAATTCACGAACTCCACCATGCTTCCGCTACTTTCCTTGAGTCCCACAATCCTCGGCCTGAGGGAGAGCCTTCCCACAAGTTCAGGGCTCAAGGGCTGAGTGAAGAGGGGGATGTTGTACAGGATCATGGGAATTCCAACCCCATCGTGGATGGATTGGAAATATGTCTCGAGCATCCCCTCGGAGATCTTGTAGAAGTAAGGCGGAGCAACAACCACACCGTCGCATCCCATTTTGCTTGCCTCCACTGCCAATACTGTGGAGTGGTATGGATTTGTGGTCCCCACGCCGGGGACAACCGGAACCCTTCCCTTTGCTGCCTCGACCACTGTTTTCATGAGAAGGACTCTCTCCTCCATGGTCAGATGGACGCTCTCGCCAACGGAGCTCACCGGGAAAAGGCCGTCAACCCCCTTTTCCACCAAAAACTCCACCATCTCCCTCACGACCTCCAACTTCAGGGCTCCGTCTTGGGAAAAAGGGGTCATCATGGCCACGTATACTCCCCTCGGTCTCATCATGGGTCTTCTCCTTTCCATCTCTCAGTCCAATCGATGGGGGATTATGGCACCTCTGTCCGCTGACTCCGCAAGCTGAGAATATAGAGCCAGGTATCCGCTCGTGAACCTAGGTCTTGGTCTCTTCCACTGGGACAACCTCTTGTCGATTTCGTTCTGTGTGAGGTGAAGATGCAAGTTCCTCGCAGGAATGTCTATTGTTATCTCGTCCCCATCTCTCACTGCTGCGAGGGGACCTCCCTCTGCGGCCTCTGGGGAGATGTGGCCAACGAAGCACCCATTGTTGGTTCCAGAAAACCGTCCATCCGTTATGACCGCGGTCTTCAAAGCTAGACCCCTTCCATAGAGGAGCTTCATGGCCTTGTACATTTCCCTCATTCCAGGTCCCCCCTTGGGCCCTTCGTACCTTATCACCACGACATGTCCCTCCCTCACCCGGCCTTGGAGTATTGCGTGGTTTGCCTCCTCCTCCGAATCGAAACAGATGGCCTTGCCCGAAAATACCCTCATCTCCGGCGCTATTGCTGCTGGCTTCGTTATGGCGGATCGAGGGGCCAGATTACCCCTCAGAACCGCAAGCCCTCCCTCGTGGCTCCACGGGTCAGTGCGAGGTCTTATTACCTGGGGATTCACGATTTTCGCCTGAGCCACGTTCTCGGCCACTGTTTTCCCGGTAACTGTCATGGCATCACCGTGGATCAATCCCAGGAGCTCTCGCATCACCGCTGGCACGCCTCCTGCATCGTGGAAGTCCGGGCAGTTGGCAGGCCCGGCCGGGTTTATCTTGGCCAGATAGGGGGTGCTCCTGCACAACTCATCGAACCTATCCATATCAAAGGGACAACCGGCCTCGTAAGCCACAGCCGGAATGTGCAATGCCACGTTCGTGGAGCCCCCCACTGCTGAAGATAGCCTCACTGCATTCTCTATGGCCTTTGGGGTTATTATCTTTCTCGCGGTGAGTCCCGCTTCCACGAGTCTCACGATTTGTCTTCCTGCTTCCTGTGCGCTCCTCAACCTCTCTGCCCTCGTGGCCGGGATTGTGGAACTTCCTGGCAAACACATTCCCATAGCTTCGGCCACACAGCACATGGTGTTGGCGGTCCCGAAGAAGGAACAGGATCCACAGGTGGGAGCAGCACAGTCTTCCAATTGGAGGTAAGTTTCCTCGTCTATCTTCCCTTCCTTCAACATCCCCAGAGCCTCTGTGAGGGAAGTGGTGTCCGATGCCCTTCCGTCAAAGATACAACCTCCTTCCATGGGCCCCCCCACGACTATTATGGCCGGAATATCCAACCGCGCCGCTGCCATGAGCATCCCCGGGACGATCTTGTCGCAAGAGCCCAGGAGGACTATTCCGTCGAGCCTGTGAGCCTGGACCATCATCTCAATGTCATTGGCAATGAGGTCCCTGGTGGGGAGGATGTAGTGCATCCCCTCGTGTCCATTGGCTATACCATCGCAGGCGGCAATCAGGCCAAACTCCACGGGCGTCCCTCCGGCCTGCACTATCCCCTGCTTGACGTAATCGCTCACGAGCCTCAAATTGAAATGACCTGGAACTAGACGATTCCACGAGTTGGCAACCCCTATGAGGGGCCTCTGAAGATCGTAGTCCGTATAGCCCATTGATTTGAAAAGAGCCCTCTGCATTGACCATTCAGGCCTTTCCAAGATTTGCTGACTTCTGAGCCTCATGATCTGCCTCCTCCCTTTCAGTATCCAGAGACCATCCTTCCTCAGGTCTCCCCTTTTCTGGATCCACTCTTACAATACCACAATCACTGAGGAACGGGAGAGCGAAGACGATATCTGGTCGCATGGGACCAAAGCCGCCATTATTCACGATGAGCGGCTTGGGCGCGCCTTCCAAAAGGCATGTTTGAAGAAAGAAGTTCTTGCGACAAAGCGCTTTTATTTTCGGTTCGAGATTTGGCCCGCGGGGTCCCCGCGAGGCTCCCGTGGGTTCAAAAGCTTGAGCTACCAAGCTAAGGACCCCGAAGAACGAGCCGGTCTAAAGAACGAAATCTCGGTTACCTTTGGGGTTCAGGAAACAGGTGGAAATGTACCCCTTGACAGACGAACTCCATTTTCGTATTGTCAGACCATCTCGGGCAAAAGTGATGGGTCCAAGCTGGTGCTGGTGGACTCCCCCCTTTGGGCTCCCGAGGTCTGGATACGCTCTATGGCTCGAGGCGCAAGAGGGGAGAGATGGGGGAAGGGAGGGATGCCGGCTCCACGGATGGCTAGGCGGAGCGGCCTCCCAGTTTTGAGGCCAGTGCTTCCTCGGAGAAAGTTGGTGCTCTCAGGCCCGGGCCTAGGCTATCCGGGCTGAAATTTCGGGTGCCTTTGAAGGCACTCATGGCAAGGAGGGGACACCATGGACCAGAAGGAAGGCACGCTTTCGAGAAGGGAATTTGTGAAACTCACTGGTGCCGGGATAGCGGGGGCAGGTCTGGCTGCGAGTTCATTGGGAGCTCTTCATGGGAAGGCGTGGGCGGAGGTTCAACCACCCAAACTTTCTGTGGAAAAAGGTGCAGAGCTCAAGGTCTTGAGGTGGAGCCCTTTCGTTGGATCGGACAAGGAGATGTGGGAGAAGAACACTGCCAAATGGGAACAACTCACAGGTTGCAAGGTGACCACAGAATACCTTTCATGGGAGGACGTTCGGCCCAAGGCAGCCATGGAGGCCTCGGTTGGAGCTGGCCATGACATCGTTCTCGGGTGGCACGATGACCCGTTTCTTTACCCCGACAAGCTTCTGGATGTAACGGATATAGCGGAGTACTTGGGCAAGAAGTACGGAGGCTGGGAGGAAGTGTGCCTCAAGTACGGGATATACCCCAAGACAGGCCGCTGGATAGATATACCCATGGGCGGACCCGGTCAGGCCATAAACTACCGGAAGAGTTGGGTCAACGAGGTGGGCTATGAGGTCATGCCTGTGGAGATGGACAAGTTCATAGATTGCTGCAAGAAGCTGAAGGCCAAGGGCCATCCAGTGGGGTTCGCCTTGGGTCATGCTGTTGGGGATGGGAACAACTGGTGTCATAGTTTCCTGTGGGCTTTTGGTGCGAAAACAGTGGAAAAGGACGGCACACCTGCCATAAACAGCAAGGAAACGAGGATGGCCCTCGAGGCCATGCGAGATCTTTACGAGAATGCCATGATTCCTGGTTGCGCTTCATGGCTGGATCCACATAACAACAAGGCCTTTCTCGCGGAGGAAATATCAGTCACGAACAACGGGATAAGCATCTACTATGCTGCCAAGGAGAAGTTTCCCAAGATCGCCGAGGACACATATCACCAGAATCTGCCCATTGGCCCTGTGGGAAAGCCCACAGAGCTGCACCTTTTCGACCCGGCGTTCATTTTCAAACACACTCGTTTCCCCAACGCCGCGAAACACTTTCTCATGTTCATGCTGGAGGCAGAGCAGTTCGGCCCTTGGATAAATGCCATGAGGGGATACGTCACACCACCCCTTAAGGCTTACAGGAATTTGCCAGTTTGGACAGAGGATCCTAAACACACGGTTTTCAGGGACTGCATAAAGAACATGCTCTGGAATGGCTACGAGGGGCCAATAGGCCCTGCGTCTGCGGCGGTAATGGCCGAGTATGTAGTGGTCGATCTCTTTGCAAACTACTGCGCAAGGGGAATGTCGGCTGATAAGGCTATAGAAGTAGCGGAAAAGGCAATAGTCAAGGCCTACAAGAAGAAGCCCAAGGCCAAGGCGTAATTCTCGATATCCCATGAGAGGCGAGATCCGGGCTGTCTGAGGGCTAGGCAGCCCGGGGAAAAAGATCTCTCGGGGAAAGAGACTCAAGCGAGAACTGGGTGCCTGGGGAAAAGATGAGGTTACGGACAAATCTCCTTTGCTGAGCTTGAAGGGATGACAAGGAGTTCCTCTCTTTTTTCCGGGATCAACAGAGTTCGGGAGCATAACCTGTAATGGCATTTCCCATAAGGGCGAGACTCGCAGCGGCTTTGGAAAATCCCACTCTATTGGGGTTTCTCTTCGTTGCTCCTGCAGAGCTAATCCTCCTCATATTCTTGGCTTATCCCTTTTTTCTCGGGATATGGCTGGGGTTTACGGACACGGTCGTGGGAAGAGAAGGATCCTTCATCGGCCTCGAGAACTTTGAGGAGCTCCTGAACGACCCGGCCTTCTGGTTGACAGTGTTCAATACCTTTCTCTACACCGTTATGGCTGTGTTTCTCAAGGCAGCACTGGGGGTTGGATTGGCAGTTGTTCTGAACAGGGATTTCAAGGCCAAGGGCCTTGTGAGGGCCATAGTACTTTTGCCTTGGATTGTGCCTACAGCGTTGAGTGCTATCTGTTTCTGGTGGTTATACGACTCCACGTTCAGCGGGATATCCTGGGTGCTCTTTAGGCTGGGTCTAATAGACCGATTCATAGACTTCCTTGGCGATCCGTGGAATGCGAGGTTCTCCCTCATAGCAGCAAATGTGTGGAGAGGGGTCCCATTCTTCACAATAGGTATTCTCGCCGGTCTTCAAACCATTAGCCCTGAACTCTACGAGGCAGCAGACCTCGACGGTGCGAGCTCTTGGGCCAAATTCAAGAAGATCACCCTCCCTTTGATAACGCCTCTCCTGGCAGTCGTGACTGCTTTCTCGACCATTTGGACATTTGCGGACTTCCAGCTCATATGGATCATAACCAAGGGAGGGCCAGCTGGAGCAACGCATGTTTTCGGGACGCTTTCGTTTCAAAGGGCGATGTCAGGAGGTCATTTTGGCGAAGGAGCTGCGATTTCCAATTTCATGCTTCCCATCCTCATCATATGTGTTTTGGTCAGCTTTAAGTACCTGAGGAGAGAGGACTGAATTTGGTAGGCGAGACAAAGACACAGAAGCTCATAAAGTTTTACATCCCTTTGGCCCTGTATCTGTTTTTCCTGCTGTTTCCCTTCTATTGGATGGTCAACACTGTCTTCAAGTCTGACAACGAGATGTACAACTTGGAGCTCAATCCCTTCTACATTCACAGTCCTACTTTGGAGAACATAGTCCATCTTTTCACGAGGACTATTTTTTTCAAGTGGATGGCGAACACGTTCTTTGTGGCCATATTGTCCACCCTGATAGCCCTCGGGGCAAGCCTCTTGGCAGCCTACGCTATTCAGCGCCTCCGGTTCAAGACCTCGCAGCCCACAGGGGTGGCGATATTTCTCAGTTACCTTGTACCTCAAACGATCCTATTCATCCCTCTTGCCCATGTCATTTTCCAACTCAGATTGTGGGACTCGCTTTGGTCACTCGTCCTGACCTATCCAACCTTCCTCGTGCCTTTTTGCACATGGCTCCTCATGGGATACTTCAAATCCATCCCCAAGGAGATGGAGGAATGCGCGATGATAGACGGCGCTAGTAGGGTGAGAATATTTACCAAGATTATCCTCCCTCTTTGCCTTCCTGGAATACTCTCGGCCGCCATATTCTGCTTCACTCTGTCTTGGAATGAGTACATATACGCCTTGGCCTTCATATCGGACACCTATAAGAAGACAGTGCCCATAGGTCTTGTGACCGAGCTGGTAAGAGGGGATGTGTATCACTGGGGGCCACTCATGGCTGGTGCCCTCTGCGCGTCGGTGCCAGTGGCCCTGGTGTATTCGTTCTTCGTGGAACACTATGTCGCGGGGATGACTGGTGCACTCAAGGAGTAGTGAAGCATGGCCGAAGTGAGACTAGAGGGTGTTTGGAAACAATTTGAGGATGTTGTAGCTGTAAGGGACTTCAACCTGAAGATAGAGGACAAGGAGTTCGTCGTGTTAGTGGGGCCGAGCGGTTGCGGGAAAACAACGACCCTCAGAATGATCGCTGGGCTGGAAGAAATAACCCGAGGGAACATCTATATTGCTGACAGGATCGTGAACAAAGTCCCTGCAAAAGACAGAAACATAGCAATGGTTTTCCAAAATTATGCCCTTTACCCACACATGACAGTGTATGAGAATATGGCATTCGGGCTGGAAATGCGCCGCACCCCGAAAGAGGAGATAAGAAGACGGGTTCAGGAGGCGGCAGAAATCTTGGGGATAAGCGAACTCCTTCACAGGAAACCGAAACAGCTTTCAGGTGGGCAGAGACAGAGGGTGGCCCTGGGGAGGGCAATTGTGAGAAAACCCCAGGTCTTTCTCTTCGACGAGCCCCTGTCGAACTTGGATGCCAAACTGAGGGTCCAAATGAGGGTTGAATTGAAGAAACTCCACTCGAGACTCGCCACTACAGCCGTTTACGTCACCCATGATCAGGTAGAGGCAATGACCATGGGGGACAGGATAGTGGTTATGAAGGATGGCTTGATCCAGCAAGTGGGCACTCCCCTTGAACTCTACAACAGACCAGCCAACACCTTTGTGGCGGGGTTTCTCGGAAGTCCATCCATGAATTTCTTCGAAGCAGAGCTCGTCCGGGAAGGGATGGCCATAGCCCTGAGAGCCGGGGATGTGAGGTTGGACCTGCCACCTGAGAAAGCGGCTCTCTTGAACGGTTACTCACATGATAGGGTCATAGTGGGAATAAGGCCCGAGGACCTCCAGCCTGTGAGCCAACATCTCCCTGGACGGACCATACAAGCGACAGTGGAGGTGGTGGAGCCCATAGGCAATGAGACTTACGTTGACGTGGATGCGGCTGGGGTTCCTCTGGTAGCCGGGGCTGGCCGCCACAGTACCATAAGACCAAAGGACACGGTGGTCCTGAAACCTATTCCGGAGAAAATCCACCTCTTCGACCCGAGGGACCAAAGAGCCATCTGAGGACGTTGGACCCGCATCTTCGCTCCTCTCAGCAAGGGGACCCGCAAAAGGGGGCACTGTGCGGGCCATATTTCAACGGAACCGTCATCTCGTTCCCCTGTATCCTCAGCCACGATGCGCCCGTATGATCCTCTCCAGGGATAGTGGTCTCCTTCCGCGCCATCCCCCTTCAAGGGGGCAGGATGGCTGGATCTAGGTGAGGAGCCCATCCAGGCTCGCTGAAGAGAACAAGCCTCCTGAACCCCTCGGCCAACTCATACCCAGCCCTGGCTCCCAGGGATTCGAGCATCGCCCTCTGGCGAGGAATCCAGCGCTCGGGATCCTGACTCCTGTGAGCCAAGAGGGCATGGACCTTCCTTTCCCAATCCTGAGTTATGTCGACGAAGGTGTCCACCTCCACTGGCCCCCTCAGTCCCATACCCCTGTAAGTATAGGAGGCGAAAACCGTTGGAATCCTCTCTGGCCGATCTCTCCCCGAATACCACTTTATGAGGGCCCTTCTCGCAATGAGAAATGCGGCCTCGTGGTCCGGATGGGAATCATCGGGGTTGTGAACCACGATTATTTGCGGCTCCTCCTTGACGAGAATCTCAACGAGGCTTTCCGCTGCATCATCGGTATCCCTGAGGCGAGTGTCCCCATATCCCATGAGACGGACCGAACAGCCGAGTCTTCGGGCACCTTCTCTGGCCTCAAGCCCCCTCTCGCTATCCTCCGAGTAAGTCATGACCACTATTTGACCTTGGTGACCCATCCTGACAAATTTGGCCAAGGTCCCACCTGCCCAAACCTCGGCATCGTCAGGATGCGCCATTATGGCCATTGCCCTCACGGTCATCTTGAACCCCTCCACTAAAATTTGTCCTCCCCCTCTCCCTGCGATCGAGTAAGGATCGGGCCTCGACCACCCCGAAGCACCCTTTGGATCCCTGGAGGCAATCCCACTCTCATCATTATAATGCCTTAAAGTTCTCGACCAAGCGGCTCTCCCCTACTCATGGGGAGGTCTCCAGATGGCCTCCCTCGGCACCTTCTCCAAGCCACGGGACAACCTATGGTGGGCAGCCGAAATCACTTGACAACTATGGGGGCCATTTCTCTCTTTCCTGTCCGTGTCTCTCCATAACTCCGGGAGATGGAGCCAATCTCATGGGGCGGGATCCGGTTACGGAGAGGGGGCACAGATCCAGTGAGTCTTAGTTGGGAGGGAGACAGAAATTCTGGAATGAAACATTCTGGCATGGTAAGCTCTTCTCTGGCCGTACAGGTTGTCTTTCGAGGCGAGCGTTCGGAGGTGGAAGATGTCAGAGGTGATGCCCCAAGGCGAGGCCCTGAGGAAAGCCGTGAAATGGATCTCCCAGAGAAGGGAGGAGGAACCGTGCCCTCCCCTTTCCAAACTCGTGGAAGAGGCCTGCCTCAGGTTCAACCTTTCACCCTCGGATGCCGAGTTTCTCTTCCGTTTCCTGAAAGGGGAGGAGAGAACCAGACCTTAGCTTGAGGATTCCAAGGGCCTTATCTCATGAGCTTGGGCTCCCGATTAGGTGTCCCTCGAACCACTCAACTGTGACCCTCGTCGCCTCCTTTCTGTGATCAGGATCGCTCAGTCTGTGATCCCCTCCCTTCACAATCCAGAGCTTCTTGGGGGGAACTGCCAAGCCGTGGATTTTCAAAGCATGCTCCACTGGGACGATCTCATCTTTCTCGCCGTGAATGACCAGCAAACGGCTGATTTTCCCATTGAGATCGCTGAGGCTGTGGTGCCTCAGATCCTCGTAAAAAGAGGGGCCCAAAGGTTGTGCCTCTTTCCCTCTGCCAAGTTGGACCAACTCCATGGGTGCAAAGGGCGTCGCCCATACACAAGTCGCGGAAACTCTCTGTGGGAGTTGTTTGCAAGCTAGGAGGACCACGAAGCCTCCCATGCTGCTTCCCATCATCCCCAATGGCCCCTTGTGCCCGAGCTCTTCTCTCAAGAGACCCAGCACTCTCATTAGGTCTTTGAGCCTCGCCGAGACATTGCTTTCCTCGAGGCTTCCCTCGCTATCTCCACAGCCTCGGAAATCGAACCTCAAGGCGGCGATCCCTCTTTGCCTCAGCTCCGATGCCAATAAGGAGAATTTCGGGCTTTCCATGGAGCTCAGGAGTCCGTGACATAGGACCACACATGGCACCTCTGGCCAAAGAGGAGGCGCGTGGAGGAAACCCCTTATCTTTGGCCCACCTTCTTCCACTTCGATCCGGAGGATCTCCTCATGGTCCCTCCTCGGTCTCAAATTCTCACCTCCTCCACACTCTCTCCCTCTTTGCCCCTCTTCACCCTGAAAAGCCTGAGGCGCGCTTCCTGGGACGGTACTGGAGGAAGGAGGTCCATTGTCACCTTCACACCGAACTCCTCTTCAAGCTCCACTAGCTCTTTCCTCAACTCATTGAGAAGGTAACGGCCGGTTGTCTGGGGCAGCTCCCCTTCCACCCTAAGGAGGTTCTTTTTAGCAGCCGCTCCCTGGATCTTTCTCAGGACCTGCAGGGCATGGGTCTCTGCGGATTTTATCTTCCCTGTTCCGGAACACAGGGGACATGGATCAAAGGCTCTCGATTCGAGAGGAGGCCTCAGTCTCTGGCGAGACATCTCTATGAGGCCAAACTGTGAAATCTTGGAGATTCTCACCTTGGCCTTGTCGGCCTTGAAGGCCTCCCTGAATACCTTCTCCACCTCTGCCCTGTGCTTCTTGTCCTCCATGTCTATGAAGTCCACAACTATGAGGCCACCTAGATCCCTGAGCCTCAACTGCCGCGCTATTTCCTTAGCTGCCTCCAGATTGGTCTTGTAAGCAGTGGTCTCCGGGTCCTCCTTGACCACAGTCTTTGCGGTGTTCACGTCTATTGCGACCAAGGCTTCTGTGGGGGTTATGACTATTGTCCCCCCGGACTTGAGCCTGACCACAGGCTCTTGAATGGACTGAATCTGCTCCTCCACCTGGTACTTGTTGAAAAGCGGGGTCTTGTCCTTGTAGAGCTTAACTATCTTGGTCAACTTTGGCATGGTAGCCTTGAAAAACTCCTGGATCTCGTCGAACAGCTTTGGGTCATCTACCAGGATCTCGTCCACATCCGGAGTCAGGTAATCCCTGATGGTCCTTATGGCCAAGTTGCTCTCCTGATAGAGCAAGGCTGGGGCAGATACCTTGTTCGCTTTCTGGGCTATCTTCTGCCAGAGCCTCTTCAGAGCCCTTGCCTCCCTCTGGAGCTCGTTCTTGGACCTTCCCTCCGAGGCCGTCCTGGCTATGAGACCCATCTCCTCCGAGGGGTTTATCTCGTCCAGTATCTTCTTTAGCCTTTCCCGTTCTGCCTCGTCCTCGATCTTCCTGGAAACGCCATTTTTGGATTTGTAAGGCATAAGGACGAGAAACCTTCCTGGAAAGGAGATGTAGGTAGTGAGAAGAGCACCCTTGTGGCCTCTGGGATCTTGAGCCACCTGAACTAGGATCTCCTGGTCCTTTTGCAAGATTTTCCTTATGGGAGGAGGACCGTTTGAGTCTTTCCTCGACTGTCCCCTGTAATAACTGGGATGAATCTCGTCTGCTGGGAGGAACCCGTTCTTCTCTCCCCCATAGTCCACAAAGGCGGCGTTCAAGCTATGATCCAGTCTCCTCACGACGCCCTTGTAGATGTTGCCTGCTATCTGTCCTCTTGTACTTGTCTCTATGCCGACTTCCTGTAAAATTCCACCCTCGACTATCGCTACCCTTATCTCATCTTCCGTGGCAGCATTTATGAGCATTTTCCTGGCCATCGATTCGTTCCTTCCCTTCCTTTCTTTCCCTACCACCTCCTCTGAAACCATAGATTAGCCCACGGTGGCCTCTGTTACAACAATGTGGCCTTTGCTTCCTGTGAGCCGCTGTGGTATAGGATCCGGAGGAGGGGGTAAAAAAACTGTGGGGGCGAGAAGGATGCCTTACTATGGGCTTGGAGAAAGGGAGCCAAGGGTCCATCCAGAAGCTTACGTCCATCCTCTTGCTGTGGTTATAGGGGACGTGGAGATAGGAGAAGGATGTTATGTGGGACCGGGGGCAATTCTGAGAGCCGACTGGGGTGCGATACGAATAGGACGCGGGTCCAATGTGCAGGAGAATTGCGTAATCCATGTGAGACCGAACGAAGTTGTGAGCCTGGGAGAGGACTGCCACGTAGGCCATGGGGCAATTATCCACGGAGCTACTTTGGGCCACAGAATCTTGGTGGGGATGGGCGCAGTTCTCATGGATGAGGTGAAGGTGGGCGATGATGTGATAATTGGGGCCGGTGCTGTGCTGACAGAGGGCTTCCAGGTCCCGCAGGCGACAATTGTGGCTGGGGTTCCGGCCAGGATCGTTGGAGAGGTCACCCCCGAGCTCAAGGAAAGAAAAAGGAGAGGCACAAGCCTCTACCAAACACTGCCATCCCTTTACAGGAACCAGTTGAGAGAGATTCCACCGAATCTAGTGAAGAGACCATGAGGAAGAGCCTCTTCCACACTGACTGGGGAGAACTCGGAGGCTGGTGTTTCGAGAGACTGCTCAGGGCTCCATGGACTCCTTTTGTGCTGCTTTCCTGCCTAACTCGTATGAGGACCTCTTGGCCCTTTGGTCTCTCTCTATTTCCCCTTTTGCTGCGGCAGAAGCCTGAACAGCTCCTATCCATCTGAGCTTGGCGAACTTTGCCGTGTTCTTGAAACTCGAAACTACGGGATCGGCAGTATGCACATCAGGATCCCCACATACGGTGATCACGGCTATCCCCTTCTCCCTCATCCTTGGATAAATGTGCTTGTGCCATCGCCAATTGGCGTCGAAGAAAGCGCACCACCGATCTAGATACGCCTTCATCTGAGAGGTCATGGACCAAAAATAGACTGGCACACTGTGGATTATGGCATCTGATTCGAGGATCTTTTCGTATATCTCGGTCATGTCATCCTTTATGGCGCAGACTCCAGTCTCATCACATTGGTCGCAATCGAGGCAACCTGAAATTTTCCTCTGCGCCAAGATGATCTTCTCTACCTGGGCCCCACCATCTTTTGCCCCGGCCAATGCCTCATCGAGAAGAATGTCACTGTTGCCTCCTACTCTTGGGCTTCCGAGAACTCCCAAAACCTTCATGCCCGAGACCTCCTTTCTTTGATCTTAGGACAGTAAGCTAACCCCATGGATCCCTTCCTCGGAGCTGGGTGGCACGGAAAGTGCTCCTAGCGAGCCTCTGACCCTCCGGCCCCTAGAAGCCCCTCGAGAGGGACTCTTTTCAAGGTTCCATCTTCCGCCCCACTTCCCTTGCCACATCTTGGGCCAGTCCAAGGCTCTCCAAAACTCGAGGAGGGCCACATTGGAGAACATCCTTCAGAAAAACTCGCATCATCTCCTTCCCTTTTCCACCATCGATTGCGCGCTCCCCTCAAGTGGGCCCATTGAGGGCAGCTAAAATTGCGATTGTGACCTGCCTCCTCCTCTCATCTAGTCCCTTTCTGCTCCAGATTCTCCCCAAAAACACCCGTCTATGATCTCATGAGAAGGCCTCGCAAGATAAGGGGATCTTGACGAGGGGGACTCAATATCCTCGATGCCCAATACCTCCCTTCGAATCTCTAGCCCCCCTTGGTGATCTCCCTTCTCCATCACCGACCACCTCGCAAAAGAAAAGCCCTTTGCACCTGAGATCGAAGGTCCACCATCATCGAGCCAGGCCTTCCAACTCGCAAGGTCATATTCAACCTTTTCGCCCATCTTCACCTATCTCCTCGATCCTTCAGACTTCTTCCAATTTATTGGAACTCGCTTTGACCAGGAAGTCTATCGTGAGTCAATTCCCTTTGGATCGAGGGTTCAGGGTGGGGGGTGGGATCACCTTTTTTAGCCTCTTCTTTACCAAGTGGCAACGGCTTGCTTAGAGCCTCAGGAAATAGCAAGGCCCGTGAGAGCCATCCTGGCACGGCAAAAGTGAGAAGGAGGGCCATCCCGTTCCCATGATGGCTCAAGTTGCGATTCGGATGGGCGAATTTACAGCCAAAAAGATCTTGAGAGACAATCGTGGGGAGATTGCCCTTGTGTTTCGCTACAGGGATCCCGCTCTCCTCGCCACCATTGGCAAAAACGAAGTTGTGGCCAAAATCCACGGGATGGAAGTCAAAGGATTCACAGCGTGGTTTGTATGGCTTCTTGTGCGTCCTCTTGCAATAGTGGGATTTCATAATAGGTTCGTGGTCCCCATCAATTGGGCGTGGTAGCGCATTTTTCTGCAAGAGGGAAGATAGGATCATACTCCGGTTCAAAGACTCAATGTCTTGCAAAAAAAAAGTGCTATTTTTAACCTTGACCCGAGGGCCGACAGGGAAGCTTCTAGAGATCCTCTCTAGGAGATGAGGCTAGATCTCGTCCGAAGAGAGCGAATCCCACCGTGCCCATCAACCCGAAAAGGGAGGCGGTCAGCAGGTTAGCCTGCGGGCTTATATGCCAAAGGAAAGCACCCCACATGGCCGCTACAGACACGACCAAATCCCGCACAAGATAGTAGAGACCGAACATACGGGCCTTGTAGGGGTGGGGAGACAAATCCATGATGAGGGCCTTTCGGGTTGGCTCCCCGAACTCCTTGAGTCCTCTCAGTATGAAGGCGCCAATAAGCCACTCGAAGGACTGACTCCAAAAGAGGACGAGAGGGAAGAGGGTAAAGAATACGAAGGTGGTGAGCACAAAGGGTTTCTTGCCGCTTCTATCAGCAAAGTATGCCACGGGGATATAAACCAGCACTGCTGTGGCCATCTCAATCGTAGTCAGGATTCCGAATTGCAAGGCCGTCACCGGCTCCCTGATCGCTTTCATGCACCAGACAACCACAAATGCATAGGGAATCTGCTCGCAGAATCTCACCAATATGTCCGCAACGAGAAGGGTCCTCATGGCCGGGCTCATAAGGCCCAGAAGCCTGAAAGGGCTCCTCTGAGGGTGTGTTTGCCCACAAGGTGACCTTTGAGCCCTCTCTTCCATCTCCTCCTCGATCATCCTCTGCTGGAGCACCAGGGCCGCCAGTGTCATCAACAGTGCCACTCCGAAGGCCATGCGCACGCCGTCTCTCTCCCCCCAAACGCCTATAAATGCGCCCCCCAATACCGGACCTAGGGCCATGGGGATCCTTCTCACCAAGGAGTGCATACTCACTCCCATGGTGCGCTTGTTCGGAGGCAAGACCTTGTAGATCAGGCTTATTGTGGCAGGAAGGGAAATGGCTGACCAAGAGATGAAAAGCACAGCTCCCGCGAGCACAGCTTGCCAGGCAGGTATGAGGATCACGAAGGAGAAGCCCACCATTGCAACGAGGTTGAAGATCATCAAGGACCGCTTGATGCCAATTCTGTCCGATAGGTAGCCTCCCAGGAACGAATAGAGAGCCGAAAGCAAGTTATCCATGGCCTGGAGAAGGCCAATGGCCAGAGGGCCTCCCCCCAAACCGAGCAGGTAGATGGGAAGAAAGCGCTCTCCCATCCGCTCGCCCATGCCCACTAGCACTACCATCCCCAGTACTCCCACAGTGCTTCGCTTGAGGCCGAGAAAGCCTCCAAGGCGTGCTGCTTCCCGGCCCATTTTCCTCCAGGTCGTGATGCCACCCTCACTCCTAGGCTCCATTTCCGATGGATCTCCTTTCTTCCCTGAGGCCTTCTCCCATACCAGAGATCACTCTCATCTTATCCTGAATCTTCATGGCTCCACATACCTGCCCTCGGTCCAGCAACGGGGTTCAACTATCGAGGTCAGTGGAATGTGTAGTGGGGAATCAGTCGATTGCGACCAGAGACGGGCTGGTCAAAAAGATGAAAGCCCCAGAGGCCCCCTGCCTCGGAAGAAAGCACTCGCTCGGGATCTGCTCCCCACGTTTGCCGGCGCAAAGTCTTCCTCGCATTCCCTGGGTCTCCAAGGGCTCATGCACGATATTGGTCGGGGGAGCAGTTTTGGATCCCGCCTCGGATTTTTTTGGAGGATGAGCTCCCCCTTGGATCTTCGACGCTGGAGCGCCTTTTAGGCCCCCTCTTTTGCAGGGCGAACCGAGGATGGGGGATCAGTCCGGTTCTTCGGGAGCATATTCTCTGTAGAGCTCGTTCAACCTCCTCAAGGTCTCATCTATTCTATCGTTTATGGTTCCGGGCTCGAAGGTGCCGTCTTCCTGAAGCTCTCCGGCCTTGACACCCGTAAGTATCTCCATCGCCTGGTCCACATGCTCTACTGCGAATACGTGAAACTTCCCCTTCCTCACTGCCTCTAGCACTTCCCTGTCCAGCATCAAATCCTTTATGTTCCCGGCCGGGATTATCACTCCTTGGGAGCCCGAAAGCCCCTGGAGCTTGCATATCCGGTAGAAACCTTCCACCTTTCTGGTCACATCACCAACAGGCAGCACTTCTCCGTGTTGGCTCACCGCACCTGTGACGGCTATTCCTTGATCCACTGGAAGATCCGCCAAGGCCGACAGAAGGGCGCAGAGTTCAGCGCAGGAGGCACTGTCTCCCTCCACATCCTCGTAACTCTGTTCGAAACACAAGCTGGCTGAAAGAGAAAGGGGCTTGTCTTGGGCAAAGCGCCATTTGAGGAAGCCCGTGAGGATCAAAATCCCCTTGGTATGGATATTTCCCCCTAGCTTGGCCTCCCTCTCTATATCCAAAACCCCATCCCTTCCCAAAGAGATGCTTCCAGTGACCCTGGTGGGCCTGGCGAAAACATGGTCCCCCAGGTCGTACACGGACAGCCCATTGACCACCCCGACGGCCCTTCCCCTAGTGGAAATTACGAGAACTCCCTGTTGGATCAGCTCCTGGATCTTCTCCTCAGGGAGATTGGACCTCTTGGTCTTCTCCTTTATGGCCTTCTCCACGTGGGCAGCGCTTATGGTCTTGGCTCCCTCCTCTTTGGCCCAGATGTGGGATTCCCGCACGATGTCCTCCACTTCCGAAAGCTGAAGGGTGAGTTTCTCCTGATGTCCCGCAAGCTCGGAGCCGTATTCCACAAGCCTTGCCATGCCCGTTCTGTCTATGGGGAGGAGGTTCCACTTGCGGCAAACCGTTGCGAGATACGAGCAGTAAGCCTTCACCTCCTCCGGCCCTCTGTCCATCTCGTCATCCAAATCGGCCTTGACCTTGAATATCTTTCGGAATTGGTCGTCATACATGTACAACATCTGATGGAGAGCTGGGCTCCCTATCAGGATCACCCGGCACTGGAGAGGGATGGGCTCCGGAGACAGACCCTTCGCTGTCACCATACCCATCTGCTCGCCCGTGTCCTCTATGCGCACTTCTCCGAATCGAAGTGCCCTCTTCAGGGCCTCCCAAGCCAAGGGCCACTGAAGGACATCCTCTGCCTGGAGGATGAGAAATCCGCCATTGGCCCTGTGGATTGCCCCAGGCCGGATCAGCCTTATGTCCGTGGTCAGGACGCCCATCTCCGCCCTTCTCTCCACCTTACCGAAGAGATTGGAGTAAGTGGGATTGGGTTCCATGATCACAGGGGCTCCCCCGTCTTGGGCATGCTCCACAAACAGGTTCACCTGATACCTGTCCCAAGGGGACTCCCCTGTCTGGGAAAATTCCTCCTCCTCTTCTTCCTCCCACGGAGCCAGTTCCTCTATCCTCGTGAGGATGTCCTCCTTCATCTCCTGGAAGAATCTCTGGACACCCGGAACATCCCTGTACTTCTCCTCCATCCGCTCAAAGAGAGGGTCCAAGGTCTCTGCTGCAACTTGTTTCCTCAAAGTGGCCTCCCTCTCCCGGAATGCCCTATCCATGGCCTGCATTTCCCTGGCCACTCGGTTCAGCTCAGCATGGAGGGCCTCGCCCACAGACTGGAGGCGAGCTCTTTCCTCGTCATCCAGGGCCCTTATCTCCTCCTCGGTCATGCTCCTTCCATCCCTAGCGGCCGAGATGGACATTCCCTCGCCAGTTATGTGGAGAATGAAACCTTGCCCTTCCACCTTCTTCTCCAGCTCCCTGAGGAGAGCTGCCTTCTCCCTGTCCAGATTCGACTGGAGAGCATCCCTTCTCAGCTGATACCCATCAGCTCTGAAAGCCTTGGAAAGCTCTGCCTGTATTTCCTTGACCAAGAATTCCACATCGTTTCTGAATACCCGGCCCATGCCAGCGGGCAAGGAAAGGGCCCTCGGTTTGTCGAGGTCATTGAAGTCGTTGACATAAACCCAGTCATTGGGTGCGGGCAGGGTCTTGGCCACCCTTCCCAGGTAGGAGGTCACGAGAAAGGTCTTTCCTGTCCTGGCTGGGCCTGAAACAAAAACGTTGTAATCCCGTTCCGCCACTCTCGTGGCCAGCTCCAGCGCCCTCAAAGCCCTTTCTTGACCTATTATTCGGCCATCCAGGGGAGGAATATCGTCAGTCGTATCTGCTGGGATTTGAGACAGCCTGCATGTGCCCCTGAGAAGCCTCCAAGGCACCCTGGGTCCCTGTGTGGATGGATCCCAGGCCAGTCTTTTCCCGCTTCTCAAACCAACCTTTTGTCTTTTGGACATGGGAAAGAACTCTCTGTTCTTCTGGTTGCAATTTTAGGGCCTAAAGGGAATAGGGGTCAAGGATCCTTGGAAGCCGCATATTCATTCGAGCTCAAGAACGTGTCTTTGGACGAGTTTCTTGACCGCTTCGGACTTCTCGAGCCTGCATATCAGTGTCTTTTTCCCCGACCTCACCACGACCAGATTTTCCACGCCCACCAGGGCCACGATCTCCTCCGGGTCCTCGCAGAAGACCAGATTGTCCTTGGACTCCTCGCAAAAGATTCTCGCCCTGTGGGCATTTCCCTCTCCATCCTTGGGCAAGAGGTCTCTCAGGGCAGCCCATCCCCCAACATCGCTCCACTGAAACCTCCCCACAGCGCACCTCACCGTGGAGGCCTTCTCCATCACCCCGTAATCGATGGAAATGGGCTCCAGAGCGGCGAAGGCCGTCTCCAATTCTCTGGGCCACTCTTGCGTGCCAAAGCTTTTCATGGCCTGAGAAAGAAGCTCCAGGTGGATGGGGAGATGAAGCTCCAACTCCCTGAGAATGGCCTCCGTGGTCCACACGAACATTCCGGAATTCCACATGAATCTGCCAGAGGCGAGGAATTCCACGGCCTTCTTTTCATCGGGTTTCTCAGTAAATCTGACTACCTGGAAGTGGTCTATGCCATCTTCCTCCTTGATCTTCTCTCCTAGCTCCATATACCCATAGCCCGTAGCGGGATAGGTGGGCGGAATGCCAAAGGTGTAGAGGACTCCCGTGTCCCGAGCTGCCATAGCCGCTGAAAGCAAAGTCTTTTGGAAGGAGTCCAGGGGCCGTATCAGGTGGTCCGATGTTAGGACGGCCATGACTGGATTTCCGAATCTCTCCTTGCATATGAGAGCGGCGAGGCAGATAGCTGCCGCTGTGTCTCTCCTCATGGGTTCTCCGAATATGTTCTCCTTTGGAACTTCTGGAAGCTCCTTTTGGACCTTCTCCACGTAGGCCCCACTTGTCAGAACGAGCACTTTTTTTGGATCCACAAGACCCAGGATCCGCTCGAAGCTCATGCGAAGAAGGCTTTTGTCCCCCATGATTCGAAGGAACTGTTTCGGGCTCTCCTGGGTGCTGAGGGGCCAGAACCTGGTCCCAGCACCTCCTGCCATTATTACAGAGACGAGCTCCAGATTTGCCATGATCTCTCCCCTCAAATACCCAAAGGCGATCTCGGATTTTCCAGACAGAGCCTCACGAGCTCCTCCACCTTGGCCTCGCCCGCGCAGATAACTGTGTCGGCACCGCCCCAATACAGCTTGAGGGACCCGTCGGCCTCCTTGACAGCTCCGCAAGGAAATACCACGTTGTGGACATAACCCGTGATTTCCCACGGATCCTCTGGCTGAAGGATCCACTGGTCTGCAACCCCTATTACCAAAGAAGGATCTTGAAGATCGAGCAGTGCCACACCTGCCCTGTACACCGCTCCATCCATGGTTCTGAATACTCCATGATAGATCACCAACCATCCTCTCTCTGTCTTTATGGGTGTTGGACCTGGCCCAATTTTCATTTCATCCCAGTGATATTGCATGGGCTTTATGAGAATCCTCGAGTCACCCCAGTGGACGAGGTCGGGGGAATAGGATATCCATATGGACCAAGGGGTCAGCTCTGTATGGGGCCGATCAAGCCTCGCGTAACGGCCAGAGAATTTCTCGGGGAACAGTACCACATTCCTGCAATCCGGCTGGGTTATGAGGGCAACCCTCTCCACCTCCCGGAAATCAGGAGTTCGTGCGAGCCCTATCCTCACCCCCCACCGAGAATAGGCGCTGTAAGTGATCCAATAGAAGCCATCCAGGTGGCATATCCGCGGATCCTCGATCCCGAATTCCTCGTAGTGAGAAAACATCCCCTCCCTGGCTGGCACCATGAATGGCTCTGGCCTCACACGAAAGCGGAATCCATCCTCGCTTTCCGCTATCCCGAGTATGGAGCGGCCGTTTCTCAGGTGGGAGCGGAAGATCATCACGTAGACATCACCATGGCGCACAACGGCCGCGTTGTGCACGGTCTCAACTGGGTAAGGGACGTCTTTTTTGGTGAGGATGGGATTACCTGGGTAGCGCCTCACCAGTTGTTCATCATGCCCTCCCATAGTCATCCTCCATCCTCTCTATATCGTCCTCTCCAAAATAATCCCCCGTCTGCACCTCTATGAAGACCAGCGGCTCTTGACCACTGTTGGCTATTCGATGCCAAGCCCCTCTCGGAATGTCCACACTCTGTGTGGGCTCCAAGGATATTTGATCAGAGTTTATGGTGACGAGCGCTTTCCCAGAGACGATGTACCAGTGTTCCGCCCTCATCTTATGCCTCTGGAGACTCAATCTGTGCCCGGGAAGGATGAAGATCCTCTTCACTTTGTGGCGAGGGTCATCGAGTAGAACCTCGTAATGACCCCATGGCCTGTGGTCCTCTCTCCTGTGGAGGGTGAGGATCTTCTTGTATACGGAGAGATATTCATCCACCATTCTCTCAGAGCTGAATCGTTCTTCCACCCATTTCCTACAGTCCCTCCTCTCCAGCTCGGGTATCTTGCGCAGGGCTTCTACCGCCTCCTCGACGCCCTCCACCAGGAATCCGGTCCTCCCTTCTCGGATCACTTCCGGCATACTCCCTCTCCTGTAAGCGACCACAGGGGTCCCACACGCCATCGCCTCCACTACCGAGAGGCCAAAAGGCTCCTGGAAGTGTATGGGATGGACTAGAGCGTATGCTCCACCCAAGAGCTCGTCCCTCTCCCTAGGGCCTGCACTTCCCACGTACTTGATTTGATTCCCATCCAGATGCGGAGCTACCTCCTCCTCAAAACATCGCCTGTCCTGAATTATCCCTGCCATAATGAGCTTCATTCCGAAGGCCTTGGCTATTGCAATGGCGTCTCCAGGTCCTTTGTCGGGGTGGATCCTGCCGAAGAAGAGTAGATAGTCCCCCGGTTTGTCCCTGAATGTGAAGAGGCTCAAATCGATCCCGTGGTAGATCGTAGCCACATAGTCCAACTCGGGGTTTCTGTCGGCGTTGCTTATGGCCACGTAATATGTTCGGCGGTTGTACTTCTTGTACACCGGAAGGATCTTGTGGGAGGAAAAACCATGAATGGTGGTGAGGACGGGAGTGGTTGTCATGGCACAATATGTGAGGGGATGAAAGTCAAAGTGATTGTGTATGAGGTCGAATTCATTGCCCCTTTCGAATACCTCTGAGATGTGCAAGCACTCCCAGACCTTGGGATCTATCTCTGGGTCTTCCTCGTAGCCCCTGGGGCAGACGGCAATTAGTCTGCCCGCTGTCTGGGAGTCTTTGGTGGCAAAGAGGGTCACATCGATTCCTCTTCTCACGAGGCCTTCCGTGAGGAGAGAGACAACATTCTCCCATGGGCCATAATGCCTGGGAGGAGTCCTCCATGCGATAGGGGCCAACATTGCTATCCTCATTGTTCCCTCTCCCGATAGAGATTGTGCTCGTGCAGCCATTCCAGCAGCTCCTTGAGGCTTGCTGTGGCCATGGCAATGCAGGTGTCGGCCCCCCCATAGTAGAGCCTCACTGTGTCCCCTTCGAGTATCCACCCGCAAGGGAACACGACCTTGTCCACATCTCCGAACCTTTCATACTCCGCCTCCGGGGCGAAGACCCATCTGTCGGACCGAGCGAGGACCCTCCTGGGATCTTCCAGATCCAGGAGGGCGAGTCCGAGCCTGTAAATGCAGCCGCTCGCTGTGGTCCTGACTCCGTGGTAGAGGATTAGCCATCCCTGGTCTGTTCGCAGCGGTGGAGGTGACAATCCTATCTTGTTGGCATCCCACCATCCTCCCCTCCTGGCTTTGAGGAGTATCCTATGGTCGCCCCAGTGCTTTAAGTCCGGAGAAAAGGAAATCCATATATGGGCCCCTGCCACGTAGGGCCCTGGCACAGGTCTGTGAATCATTGCCCATCTTCCGTTGAAACGCACTGGGAAAAGGGCAGCGTCCTTGTCCTCGGGCGGCATGACCGGCCCAAGCCTCTTGAAGGTCCTGAAATCTTCTGTCGTGGCCAAGGCTACGAGGGGACCGCCCACGGAATAAGCTGTGTAGGCTATCACCCATTGGCCAAGCTCTTCCACGTAGGTTATTCTGGGGTCTTCTATACCCCATATCTCCTCGGGATGCTCTCTGGGCTCGGGCATCAAGGTGGGCCTCTCATCTATTCGCCAGTTGGTGATCCCATCCTTGCTCCTGGCCAAGGTGAGATGAGAGATACCTCTCCGGTCCTCCACTCTCATGAGAAGGTAAATCTCGTCTCCCACCTTTGTAGCTCCTGCATTGAAGACCGAGTTGGCCCCATAAGGAAGATCCTTGGTAGTGATTATGGGATTTCCCCGGTAACGCCGAAAGACTTCCAAAATTTTCGGATCGTCCATCAACTCCCGACACCTCCCAGCGGAATTTTTGCGCGAGGATTTGTGACAGGCTCAAGGGTTCTGAGCTTTGGCCTGCTCCAAAGCCGACTCAACGATTCCCCTTATCTCGGAAAGGCGTTCTTGAGTTTCGGCTTCGAATCTCAGAACCAAGACAGGACTTGTATTGGAGGCCCTGATGAGACCCCACCCATCGGGGAATAAGACCCTCACCCCATCTATGTCTATGACGTCGTGATCACGACTGAGGATCTCCTTGGCCCTCTGGACTATCTGGAACTTTCTATCCTCGGGGCATGGCACCCTTATCTCCGGGGTGACCCACCCCGGGGAAAGACCTTCCAAATAAGAGGAAAGGGGCCTTGTGTCCGCAGAGAGTATCTCAAGGAGCCTGCACCCTGCGTAGATGGCATCGTCGTAACCGAAATACCTGTCCGCGAAGAAGAGATGGCCGCTCATTTCACCTGCCAAGGCCGCCCCTTCCTCCTTCATCTTGTTCTTTATCAGGGAATGGCCAGTCTTCCACATTATTGCCCTTCCCCCAAGTCTCTCGATCTCCCGGTACATCCTCTGGGAGCACTTGACCTCACCGATGAAGGTGGCCCCCGGTCTCCATCTCAGAATCTCCCTAGCAAATATGACCATCAACATATCTCCAGGGATCACATCTCCCCTCTCATCCACGACCCCCAACCTGTCCCCATCCCCATCGAAGGCTATCCCCAGCTCCAGCCCCTCGCCAAGCACTGTAGTCCTGAGGACCTCCATGTTTTCCGGAACTGTCGGATCCGGCTCGTGATTGGGGAAGCGACCATCGGGCTCGAAAAAGAGCTCGACCATCTCGCATCCCAGTCTCTTGAGGAGGGGGCCAGCAGCGAGCCCCGCTGTGCCGTTTCCGGCGTCCACTGCAAGCCTCACCGGCCTTCGGACCCTTATATCATTGGTGATGTGGGCCCAGTACGGCTCCAGGATATCGTATGTGCTTACGCTTCCCTCTGCTTTCGTGAACACGCCCGATTCTATCACCTCTCTCAGTCTCTGGAGCTCTTGGCCGAAAATGGTATCCGGCCCCACACAGACCTTGAACCCGTTGTATTCGGGTGGGTTGTGGCTAGCTGTTATCATGAGACCGCCATCTGCACCGAGATGCCTTATGGCGAAATAGAGGACAGGTGTGGGACACACTCCCACATCAAGAACGTCCATACCCGTCTTGACGAGCCCCTTGACCAGATTATCCCTTATGGCCTGCGAGCTCAGCCTGCAATCTCGGCCCACAACTACCCTTTTCCCCCTGCCCTTTGTCGCGAGATAGGTCCCGTACCCCATCCCGAAGAGCTCCATCTCCTCGGGCTCAAAATCCTTCCCCACTATTCCCCTGACATCGTATTCTCTGAATATTCCAGGGTTCACTTTCCATCCTCCTCCCAAATCAGTTTCTGAGGACGTGTGCGCAGATCTCAGAATTCGGGCGGCAAAACCACTGGCTTGCCTGTGCGGACTGCTCTTCTTGCGAGCTTATAGGCCTCGTTGTACTGGCCTGCAACGACCTCCCAAGATACGACTTCCTCCAGGTACCTCCTCAGCTTCTCTCCCAGCTCCAACCTCAGATTCTCGTCACATGCGAGCCTCACCACCTTCTTCCTGAGCATCTCCTTGGTAGTGAAGAGAAGCCCCCCTTCGCTTTCCAGTGTCTGAGCTGTAAGGCCTTCCATGGGAGCGGTGGTGAGATATGGCTTGTTGAGAGCTATTACCCTGGCAAGGGTGCCCGATTGGGTCTCGTCCACCGAGGGGATTACCACAAAGTCGCATATGGCCATGACTTTGTAGTATATTTCGCCTCTGGGGATAAACTCGTAATAATGGGCAAGTCCTTTGCGCTCCAATTCCAAGGCGGCTCCCTTCCACTCCTCGTAGTACCGAGCGTCATTGGGATCCCTCATGGCGCCCGCGGCTAGGAGGTCCCAGTCCTGTCCTGTGGTCTCCAAGATCTCCCTGTGGATGTCCTCCCACATGGACAGGAGTATGTCCCACCTTTTGTTGGCCTGTATCCAGCCGACCATTCCCACAACATGCTCAGAAAGCCCCATAGCGTCCATGCCCAGCTCTTTTCTCAGGAGGGGGATCTGGTCGATGCCCCACCGGCGATCCGGCCTTGCCCCATGGGGGATCACCATCAGGTTCTGTGGGGTCTTCCAGCCGAGGCCCGAGAATGTCCAGTCAAGTCGCCACTTCTGGTAGTGGCATTTGAGGATCACCACATGGCTCCTCATGGACATCTGGTGAATGAAATTGGCCTCAAAATCCCGCAGTCTTCCATGCACAGTATGGGGCTCCACAACTATTGGAAAATCAGCCAGTGCCTCGAGGAGGGTCAAGAAACCCTGGTTTCCGTCTCCAAACCCCCTGTAGTCCCTGTACTCGTAAAGCCCATATTCGTGTTGTATGTGGATCACATATGGCCTCAGGTGTCTTATCTTCTCAGCTACAGGCCTCCACCAGTCGTGCCTTGTGGTATCGATTATGGGGAAAACCCCATCTCCTCTTCCGTCCGTATGGCTCACCACCAGCACGTCCCTTCCTGGATTCGCCTTCTGGATAAACTCTCGAGCCTCTTCCGCGAAGGTCCCGATTCCACAGAGCCTGGGGGGATAAGAGCTCACCATCACTATGGGATCCATATCGGCCTCCTTCTCGCGCCTCTCCTTTGAGCCTCAGGCCATGGTCATCTCCTCTCCTGTCGCCTGCGCACCAGCCAGGGCATACATGCTCATCAAGGAGAGGAGCCACGCAAGGGTAGATTCAGCCCCTTGATTGAGATTCACCCCGTCTGCTGTAAGACCGTCGAAGCAACCCCCTGTCCTGTAATCCAGAAGCCTAGCGTTGAGGTCGTTCCTGCCCAGGAACCACTCGAAACACTTCCGAGCCTCATTGATCCATCTGTTCTCACCTGTCACATTATAAGCCTCCATGCATGCCTGAATCATGTTCTGGGCCTCTATGGGCTGCTGATCAAACCTGGCCCTTGCTCCTCCTCTCTGGTACCAGCCCCTATTTCCTATGGGCACGAAATGTCCTCTGGGATCACTCTGAATCTTGAGGAGCCACTCTAGTGACTTGAGACCCGCTTGGACCATGTCTTCTCTCTGGAGCCATTGACCGGACATGAGAAGGGCTTGGGGAATTTTTCCATTGGCGTAAGTGACTATTGGTTCTATCCATGGCCAGTCGTCAGTGGAGTTTTCACGCCAAAGACTCATGAGCTTCTCTGCCAGCACAGCCCTCACCCTTCTCACTTCGCTATCCCCACTGAACCTGGCAAGATAAGCGTGGATCCCAACCAAGGTAAAGGCCCATGCCCTGGGAGAAGTAAACTCGAGGACCACAGGAAGTGCTCTTTGGAACAGGTAGAGGGCCATTGCCGTGAGATCCTCGGTGGGAGAGATGCTCACGGTCACCCCCAGGCTCCAAAGGGCCCTGGCATGGCTGTCCTCGGTTCCTTCATCCTCCAGCCATCTTCGATCGTAAGCCATGAAGTTCCTGAACCTACCCTTCTCCTCGTTGAAGGCATAGTGGAGAAAGCTCAGATATCTGCAAGCCAGAGGGATCATTTTTTCCCCCTCTGGGAGGAGGTTGGAGGCCATCATCACCGCTATCAAGGCTCTAGCATTATCGTCGGTGCAGTAGCCGTGATGCCTATCGGGAACTGTGTACTTGGCGTGTTGTAAGACCCCGACATCGTCCGTCAGAAGCATGAGATGATCCAATTTGACCTCTGGAAGTTCCAGGGGGGTGCTCTCGAGGGTCCTTGCCTGAAATGCCACCCTTGGGTACCTTTGCCTCTCTTCCCTCACCTCGGAGAATACCTCCAAGTAACGCCTAGCCACCTCTTTCCATATCATCTCCCTACAAAAGGTGTATGCCCTCTTTCGAATGGCGTGGCGCTCCGTCTCGTTCTCCAAGAGCTCGATTATGCGTTCGGCCATGGCATCTGAGTCCCTGAAAGGAACTATCCTCCCCCTCCCGTCAGCGAGCATCTCTTGTGCATACCAATAAGGCGTCGAGACAGTGGCCTTCCCGCATCCGAGGGCATATGCCAGGGTGCCTGACACGATTTGCTCCTGATTCAGATAGGGAGTCACATATATATCTGCTGCTCCGAGAAATTCGCAAAGTTCCTGGAGAGTCACGAACCTGTTGTGGAAGACCAGGTGATTCTCGACCCCATTTTCCCTGGCTTTCCGCTGGAGGAAGAGCCTATAGGACTCCCCTTGTTGTTTCTTGATATGGGGATGTGTAGCACCTAGCACTACGTAGATCACCTCGGGATGATGTGCCACGATCCTGGGCAAGGCATCTATCATGTACTCTATGCCCTTACCGGGTGAGAGAAGGCCGAAGGTCAGGATCACCTGCCTGCCTTCTAAACCGAATTGGTCTTTGTAAAAGTTTGGATCCACAAAGGGAACGTCAGGAATCCCATGGTGAATCATCACGATTTTCGATCTGGGTACCCCGTATACAGTGCTCAGAAGCTCGACGGCCTTGTTACTCATCACCACGACCCTGTCCGATAGCCTCGCGATCTCTTGGATCGTGGCCTTCTGACCAGGATCGGGCACGGCCAGGACTGTGTGGAGTGTTGTGACTACGGGCATTCTCAGGTTGCGAAGGAGCTCCAATAGGTGTCTTCCGTATTGACCGCCAAAGATACCGAATTCGTGCTGAACAGATACCACATCCACCTGGTTCATGTTGAGGAAATCAGCAGCCAGACGATAGTCCGAAAGATCCCTTTGGGCCAGCTCGAAACGCACCTTGGAAGGGTACTGGTAGCCCTCGGGCACATCGTTCATGACCACAGCCCAGCAGTTGGCTTCAGTAAGCTCACTGGAAAGGGCTTCCACCAGATCCGCAGTGAATGTCGCTATACCGCACTGCCTGGGAGGATAGTTTCCTACTACAACCACGTTCTGGAAACCCAATAGATTTGAGCCTCTGAGGGTCATGGGTTACCTCCTCAAGAACCGAGTTCGAAGCCTTCCAATGGTTCAGGCAAAGATAGATACAGCCCTCTTCGTCTTTCGGCACCGGGGAGGTTAGAGAGACAAAGATCTGGAACCAATGCCAGTCAACAAATGCATGAAAAACATAAGAATCCCAATTTGTTGGGTCAAGACCCCGGATCTCGAAGGAGGACCATCCTTGACCTGAAGCGTGTGAGCTGTAAGCTGAGCCAGAAAGGGGGGATTGATATGAAGAGAGGTTTGAGGACTTTCGGATGCGGAGAGGGAGGGGCCCTTCTTGCTACTTGGTGGAAGAAGGGGGATGAGTTTGTCATGGATTTCTCATGCGTCGAGTCCTCCAAGGAAGGCAACCCGAAGGGAAGCGGATGCGTTCCAAAAGGGGGTTCCAAGTATATATTCTGCGCAACGCATGAGTGCCCAGAGGGATATGTGCCGTGGGTATCCATCCTCGAGGACCGAGTGAGTGGAAAGGCAGGGGCCGGTTTCCATTGCGTTGAGGCCCAGAGAACGGGCGAGCGCAGGTCCCTTTGGGACAAATTGTTCCCCCATTGGGATTCGGTCCCAGGATAGATAACGGGAGGGAAAGTCTTGGGAGTTCGCGGACTTTGCCTCCCTATAGGGAGGGGGCAGGGCTCTGAGGCCTTGCCCCAGCAATGAGTATTGACAATCCGGGGGGCATGAGTAGAATATTATGAGACCTTGAGCCCGTGATATTGCTCGATGCGGGTTCTTTTTTTGTACCTTTGGCCTGCAAGGAGCCATCTCAAGGTCGGCCCTTGGGACAAAGGGAATGAGGGATAAGGGAGGAAAGATCCGATGAGATGCAACACCATCAAGGACGGAGTCGAGTGCGTGTTCATGAAGAAGAACGGCTGCTCCTACAATGGAGGCCACTGCCACCCGATAGTGGAACAGTGCGGCGACTGCCAGCGAATAATGGAGTTCCCAACTGGAAAATACTGTATCTCGTTCCCTGAGCCCCGCCTCAAGTGGGCCAAAGGAGCTATATGCCCCTTAGCTACCCATGTGAAGAGGGAATACCAGGTAAGCGGCCGGAAGCTAAACCCCCTCAAAGCCTCCAAGAGGGCGATGGCCAACAGGGGAGGACATCTGTAATCCAAAGGCCTTCTTTCCCAAAAAAGGACCCAGGGGGTCCTTTTTTACTTTGATGCCTCGGGAAGGAGCGTGGATCCATGGCCGCGTGCAGATGGGAGCCTTGATCCCCCTCTCGACATCCGAGACCCAGCATCTGCGGGATAGGTGGATGCCCTTCTCCCAGAGGACCACTCCACAGGGGATCTTCCCTGTCCTTTTCTAGTGCGGAAACCACAATCCAAGCCAGATGGCAGGACCTCTCCCAGTGAGGAGATGCTCCATCGACTCGGGGACTTCCAGTGTCTCGAGAGCTCATTGCACATGAAAATGGCTAAGCCCAATCTCATGGGGTGACCCCTTTGACGGTCTCGAATCCCATAAGCCTCACACGAGACACTTTGGTCGAAGGCCTCGTGAAGAAAAGTGGCCAGGCCCAAGAGTTCTCGGAGGTCTCGATTGGATTTTTCAGGCGGGGATGAAAAGAAAGGGAACACGGGTTTCTTGATTTTTGAGGACGAAGGGGTTACTTTCCTTGAGCTGCATGTGACACAATATTTAGGTGGAGGCAGATTATGGATCTCTTCTGTGAGCTCAAAGACTCTCACCTCGAGACCATAGCCCCAGGTATAAAGCGACTCGTTTTTACTTTGGACAAGGTCATGTTGGCCTATTTTGAGCTTTCCCCAGGGGCGAGGATCTCCAAACACTCTCATCCCCACGAACAGGCTGGAGTCCTCATAAGCGGCCGGCTTCTCTGGACAGTTGGGGGTGAGAAAAGGGTTCTCGAGGCCCCAGCCCTCTACAGAATTCCATCGGGACATGATCACGAAGTGGAGGTAATGGGGAATGAGAAGGCCATAGTGGTGGATGCCTTCTCACCCATAAGGGAGGATTTTCTGACGCAGAAAACTCCGTCTTACATGGAATGAGAGAGCGAGACTGTCCTTGAAGAGGTGGGCCAAATGCTCGAAGAAGGTGGCCACTTCTACTCCTCCCTCGAAGGGATATTGGGTTACGAGTTCCGCAACCTGGATCTTCTGGAGACAGCTTTGACCCACAAGTCCTATTCCCACGAGCATGCTTGCGATGGGATCGGTAGCAACGAGAGGCTCGAGTTCCTAGGGGATGCGGTCCTGGAACTGGTCGTGAGCCATCTCTTGATGATCCATTATCCGGAGCAGCCTGAGGGGACCCTTTCCCGATGGAGGGCAGCCTTGGTGAACGAGAAGTCCTTGGCAGAAAAAGCCAGAGCCCTCGGCCTCGGGCATCACCTCAGGCTGGGCAAAGGAGAGGAAAAGAACCAGGGAAGGGAGAAGGATTCTCTTTTGGCAGACGCTTATGAGGCCCTCCTCGGAGCCGTTTATCTGGACGGGGGATTCGAGGCCGCCTTTCAGGTGGTCAAAAGGCATTTTGAGACGGATCTCGAGGAGATAGACAGAGCCCCTTCGGGGATGGATTTCAAGTCGAAATTGCAAGAGCTCACCCAATCGGTCTTCAAATCCGCACCGAGGTATGTCTTGGTGGCGGAGGAAGGGCCCGATCACGACAAGGTATTCCACGTGAGGGCAGAGGTCGGGCAGACCTGGGTGGGCTTCGGATGCGGGAAGAACAAGAAGGAGGCCGAGCAACAGGCGGCCAAGGACCTTTTGGCAAAACTTGCGGACATCCTTTCCACGGATACCAAGGTTTGAGGGAGGTAGATGGACAGAGAGGGGTTCAAATCCGGCTTCATAGCCATAGTTGGGAAACCCAATGTAGGCAAGTCGACCCTCCTCAATAGACTGGTGGCCCACAAGATAGCAGCCATCTCTCCCAAGCCCCAGACCACCAGGAACCGCATTCTGGGAATCAAGACCACTGACAAAGCTCAGATGATCTTTGTAGACACACCTGGTCTCCACGAACCCAGGGGCCCCTTCCACAAATACATGGTGGGGGAGGCCCTCAAGGCCATGAGAGAGGTGGATGTTGTGGTGCTTCTTGTGGATGCATCATCTAAAGACATGACGGAAGACGAGAACATTGCTATAGGCCTCAAGGATTTCAAAGCTCCTTCCATACTGGCCCTGAACAAGATAGATTTGGTCGCAAAACCATCCCTTCTTCCCCTCATGGACAAATTCAGCAAATTACACCCTTTCCAGGCCATTGTTCCCATAAGCGCTTTGGTAGGAGATGGGGTGGAGGAGCTCGAGATGGAGATCCTGAAGATCCTTCCGGAAGGGCCTCAATACTTCCCAGAGGACCAGATCACAGATCTCCCCCAAAGGTTTCTGGCCTCCGAGCTGATCAGGGAAAAGGTCTTCAATCTTTACGGGGAAGAAATCCCCTACTCGGTAGCTGTAGTGGTTGAGGAGTTCCAGGAAAGGGAACCGCCCAAACCCATCTTCATCAGGGCGACCATCTATGTGGAGAAGGAATCCCAGAAGGCAATAGTGATAGGCCAAGGAGGCAGGATGCTCAAGAAGATAGGTTCCTTGGCAAGGGAAGAACTGGAACATCAATTGGGGAGAAAAGTCTTCCTGGAGCTGTGGGTCAAGGTGGAGAAGAACTGGTCCAGGGACACAAAGAGCTTGAAGAAGCTGGGATACAGGTGAGGGGAAGAACGGCTTCTTGGACCTCGCTTGGCTTTTCTCTTGAAAGACCCAGAGAAGGCAGGAAATGGCTCCGGTTGTGGCAATAGTTGGTAGGCCCAACGTAGGCAAGTCTACCCTGTTCAATAGGATCTGCGGAGAGAGAAAGGCGCTAGTTGACGACACTCCGGGTGTGACGAGGGACAGGCTGTATGCCAGGGCCTCATGGAACGGCAAACCCTTCGTGCTTGTGGATACAGGAGGATTGGAGCCCAGCTCCAACGAGCCACTTCTTGCTCAGATCAGGAGGCAGACGGAGATAGCACTCCAAGAAGCCGACGTGCTGGTCTTTGTGCTGGATGCATCTACTGGGGTCATGCCCTCTGACCGTGAGGCCGCAGAGCTCCTGAGGCGATCTGGAAAGCCCATCTACTACGTGGTCAATAAGGTCGATGGCCCCAAACACGAACTGTTGGCAGCGGAATTCTTCCTCCTTGGCGCTTCTCGCCTCTATCCCATCTCAGCTCTCCACGGAAGAGGCATATCAGAGCTCCTGGACGATCTCACCCAGGGATTCCCCGACGAGACAGGCGAACCACCTCTCGCCACTGGAGAGCCCATCAAGGTAGCAGTCCTGGGCAGGCCCAATGTCGGGAAGTCCTCACTGCTCAACAGACTTTGTGGCGAGGAAAGGGCTCTGGTGAGCCCCCTTCCGGGGACAACCCGGGACGCAGTGGACACAGTCGTGAAGTGGCACGGAAAGCCCTTTCTGTTGGTTGACACGGCGGGCATCAGGAGAAGGTCCAAGATCGGAGCACCAATTGAAAGATTCAGTGTCCTGAAGGCCTTGAGAAGCCTGGAAAGATGCCACGTGGCCCTCCTCGTGATGGATGCTGTGGAAGGACCTACCGATCAGGACGCTGCGATAGGTCAGCAAATTCTAGAGGCTGCCAAAGGATGTGTTTTGCTTTTGAATAAGTGGGACCTTGTTCCAAAGGAGAAAAGGGTCCATGAAGATATGATTGGACGGGTAAGAGAGAAGCTTCCTCATTTGGAGTTTGCCCCTGTATTGACGATCTCGGCCCTCACAGGCCTCAGGGTGGACAGAATATTTCGTCTTGTGGAGGAGGTCTTCTCGGCCTGCGGAAAAAGGATCGCCACTTCTCAGCTCAATGAGAGATTCAGGGAGTGGATCGAGACTTATAGCCCTCCTGCTCCAAAGGGAAGACGGGTAAAGCTTTTCTACATAACACAGGTGGGCGTCCATCCGCCGACATTTGTCGTCTTTGCCAACCACCCGGAGGCCTTGACCGAGCCATATAAGCGCTATCTTGTGAAAAAAATGAGAGAGGAGTTCAATTTTTCAGGAGCCACAATTAGGATCCACTTCAAGGAGAGGGGAAGGAAACGTTGAGGTACAGCCGAGCCTTAGAGACATTCTCCCACTGGGAATTCCCAGCGATCTAGCCAAGATACTCGCACAAAGCGGGCCATACGCGAAAATTTTCCGATTTTCGGGCTGAGGACTAGCTCCGTGTTTCATTCGGAAGAGGCCCAGTGTGTCGGCAAACCCGAAAGTGGAGCTCTCAAAGTGATGGCCTTTGGGGAACAATCCGGGCTGGGCATCTCGTATGGAGGTGTTCCTTGCGGGCTCGCAGGGGGAATTGTAAAATCTCCCTTGTTTGAGGGCCGAGTCCATTCGACCCAATGGGTATGAGTCCTCGAGATTCCGAGAGAATCCTATTGAGGTTATCGATCCATGCATCTTTCTGAGACTTCCAGGTGGCCCAAGGACAATGGGGCCCAGATCACTGAGGTTGAGTGGGATTGTGCGGTCAGCTTCCTCCTTCATCGGATGGACATGGAGATGTGGTTTGAAATAGGACGGAAGATGGCGGAAAAAGGGGCTAGGTGGTATGTAGGAGAGGCTCAGGGGATAGGCCGCACAGTGAGGAGCCTTCTCGGGACAGGAGGCTTCCATTGGGGGGCTGTGTGCATTCAGGCCAATTGGTTCAAGTTGGTAGAGGACTGCGTGAAGCGGATCTATCTAGGTCAAGTTAGAATTGTTGAGTAGTGGCGGGGCTGCGGTGTCCATTGGAGGCCAGGGTTTTTGAGGAGGGTGCTAACTTGACTTGAAGCCACGATGGACGGAGAATAAGGAGGTCTTGCCCCCGTAGCTCAGGAGGATAGAGCGACGGATTCCTAATCCGTAGGCCGCCCGTTCGAATCGGGCCGGGGGTACTCAATCTTTATCTCGATCGGACCTGCGGAAAAGAGATCCCACCATCCATGAATGGCCTGGAGACATGAGCCTAGAAGGACTGAGGGCCGCCCCAAAGGCCCAAAAGGCAAATCCTGAAAGATAAAGCATTTACACAATGGAGATCATTGAGGGATTTGCCTAGACGATCGGTGCCAAGCGTACCCTGTGCACTCTCTTTTATCTGCAACACTTGGGGTCCCACTGTCTTGCCAATCTCAAAGGGCCTATCATTGGGCGAATGAAAGAGGGGGCATTCTGGGAACCCTTCTTTCTCGGAAATTGTCCGACCGAGCCGAAAATATTGCCTTTCACCTTCCCAGTGGGGGACCCGTTAGGACTCCCTGCTATTCAATGGGCCCCTTCTTGGATCCTTCATCTAGCTCGCCTCATTCACTATCAGGAGGATAGGGGAGGCTCTGACGATGGATTTTTTTCCGAGAAAGCGATCTGTCTTGAAAACCGCCATTTTTCGCTTCAGGATTTGGAGCTAGCTCAATCTCCGTGCCAAAGCTCACCACCATGGTCTTCTCTCTGACAACAAAGCCCCAGGGTCTGGAAAATATTTTGGGCTAGACGGGAAGGGCTTTTTCAGTTCCATAGGAGGTTCTGAGTATGGACCTTCACTTTTTTCTCGCTCCCCGCTCCCAAGGCGGACTCACTCCCTTCCCTGCCCATATACCCCTCGATGAGGCCTTGGCCTCTTCCTGGGCCTTGAGCAAGGAGTCGCACTCTGGAAGAGTGCAGCCCCTTGGGACAACCCAAGCCATCCCTCTTCTTACCATCTCCTCGTTCAGGTTTAGATCATCGAGAAAGACTAGACCATACCTTTTTCTTGATCGTTGAGCGGAAATTGGCTTCACTCGGACCTTCTTCCCGAAGGCGGCCTCCTCGAGAAAGACCTTGGAACCTTTGGAAACAGCCATTGCCTCTGTGGGAAAGACGATCCCGTAGAGGTAGAAGACGTGGGTCTTGGCTCCCTCCTGAATCACGAGAGAATGGTCCTTGTTGATCCCCGTGACCTTCCCATGGATGACTGTCTCATCACCCCTCCCAGCCAGGGCCCCGCCCACCCCAAAGGAGCGCAACCAAAGGATAGAAATCAAGGCCGCAAGGAAAGTATTTCTCCACTGAAGCACAGGACACATGGGGATTCCCCTCCTTTCCCTGGGCTTGACTTTAGAGCCCCCGTCCCCTCCATATTCCCCTCTTCGGACTCGAGTTTGTGAATGCCGAATTACTCGAGGCCGGGAGCTCGCAAGTGAGAATACCCTTTCATTCTACCACGACTCCCTTCAGCCTCAGCCTGAAAAGATTCCCGCTTCCCCCTGCCGTCTCCTCCAACCTCAAGCCGGTGAGAGAGGTGGGGTGAGAAGTGATCCTATCTTTTTTCTGCTGGGTGCGTTCCTGGTCCTTCGGGCAATGCACGGCCCCTTGACTCCCCGCTCAACTTTTTTCCCGAGCCCTCGTCAAAAATTATAGAAAGGGGGCGATTGAGCCATGAACGCGAGGAAATTTTTGAAGCTCACCGTCTTCTCCTTGGGGACCCTATTTCTGTTCTTGGGTCTTTGGGAACGAGGAGAAGCAGCTTGGGTCCTTGGGGAAAAAGGGGCACTTCAGGCCCTCGGCCATGGTCCGGCAACTGGTCCTCTTCCAGCGGCACAGCTTGTCCACCATGATCGATCCCCTAGAGGATACCCTTCCTACCGTCATCGAGGCGAACATCATCGGTGGTATCCGAGGGAGCGCCATTGGCACCACCATCATCACTGGCACTATTGGGGATGGTATTGGTATCCGGGGTGGTGGTACTTCTGGGGCGGTTACTATTATCCGTGGGGCTACTGGTATCCTTGGTGGTGGTACTGGGACCCATGATCCTGCTCATGCCCGCAAGCCCGAATGCCGGGTTGGAGAGAGGGTGAGACCCGGAAGGCCTTGTAGTGAATTTTGGGCTCGAGGGTAGGCCCATTTTCATGACTGGGGGCTTTTGGAAGGGATTCTTACCCTGGGAGCATCTTCCTCTTCTAGGATCTCCAATTCGTAAATGGAGTTTCTTGTCCGGAGCACGTTGCCCGTTATCTTGATGAGGGAGGATGTACGGACGAACCTGCCGTTTTCCTGAAGCACTACGTAGCTTTTACCCAATACCGGAGGATGCTGTTCCCACCCCTCGATTACGGTATCCGTCCGTCCTGAGCCACCTGCACGCCTCGACAGTCTGACTTTTCTTCTGGGGGCAAATGATGACTCGGCCCGTTTGAAGCCGCCCACTATGTTCGATGCAATAGATCCCAATGTCACGCAGAGTGCTTCTCCGAGTTCTCTATCCTCCCTTCGCCTGCCAAGCTGGTCCTTGAGACCTACCAAGTCTGCATAGGCCTCCGTGAAGTCGACATCTTCGCCTCTTGAGAGACGTTCCACCACCCGCAGCACTTCGAGTATCTTCCTGAGGACCTTGTCCGAGTTTCTTCTCGGTTGCTCTCTCCTTTCCATCTCCACCGAACCCCGAACCTTCCACCCCACCTACTCGTACCTGAGGATCTCAACCGGGTCCATACTGGCAGCCTTCCAGGAGGGATAAAGGCTCGCCAAGGCGCTGATTCCCAGTGTCGTCGCGACTATTATCGCTAAGTCCAAGGGTTCCACCCTAGCGGTCAATTGGCCAATATAATACACCTCCTCTGGGAGAAAGTTCACCCTGAAGGTCTTTTCGACGAACCTCACGATCCACTCCAGGTTCCACGAGATCAGAACCCCCCCCAGACATCCTAGAAAGGTCCCGGTCAGCGAGATCATCAGACCGTGCATGGCGAAAAGGCGCATAACACTCCAAGACCTAGCACCCATGGCTTTGAGAATGGCTATGTCCTTCTTTTTCTCGATCACCGTCATTACTAGAATGCTTATTATCAAGAGGGCGGCTACTCCCACTATGCACAGGAGAATGATGAAGATGACCCTTTTCTGAGTCGCGAGAGCCACCATCAAGCTCCTATTCGTTTGGGTCCAATCCTGCGCAAGGTAATTGTTCCCCAGTTGCGATTCTTGAATCCTCTTTCTTACTTCCGGCGCCTGATATGGATCGGCTACCCTGAGGTCGATCCCGGTAACTCGACCTTGTATCTCGAAGAGTTGCTGAGCTGCAGCCAAAGACATGAGAACCACCCTGGAGTCGAACTCCCAATATCCAGCGTCGAAGAACCCCGCTACCTTTACCTTCTTCCACTTGGGCAGATTGCCCCACGGGGTCAAGGTGCCCTCTGGTGAGACGAGAACGACGTATTCTCCCACACCCACCTTGAGATCTTTCAAAACCCCCCTTCCCACAACTATTGGAATGGGATCTCCTTTCTTGTTTTCCAGCAACTCCTGGATGCTCCCTCCCCTGACAATCCCTGCCAGGGGTGCGATCGTATTCGCCAAAAGAGGATCTATCGCCCTCACCATCACCTGAATGCTTTTGCTCGCACTTTGCAGGATCACTTCCCGCACGATGAACGGACTTGCAGCCTTGACCCCTTCCACCTTCATCAATTGGCCCCTCACTTCTTCGTACGCGGGCATCTCCTGGCCCCTCTGAAAGACCACCACGTGGGGTGTGAGCCCGAGTATCTTCTCCATGAGACCTTTCGTGAACCCGTTTATCACCGACAAGACAACTATGAGGGCCATAACACCTACGGCAACTCCGATCACGGACAGGAAGGTAACAAGCGATATTGCACCGTGCTTCTTTTTGCTTTGAAGGTATTTGGCACTGAGCCATATCTCATAAAACATGGCCTGACAAGACCCGATAGCCGAGCTTCGTCAATATATGACCATCTTCTTTATAACCCATCCCCCCGTGTCCCTCATCATGGAGAATTTGATGGGATAGGCGCTGTCCTCGAATCTGGAAACAACTTCCATAACGGCCTTGTTGCCCGAATCCAAGGTCAAGAACACGGTTGGCTCCCCTAGTGTGATCTTGGGAAATCTTTTCATGGCAAGAGAAAGGGCTTCCTCCACCTCCTCTTTTCCCACCATTTCCCCAGGTGGCAAGATCCCAGGAATGTCGACTTCCAGAATGGGGAAGGCATCGAAGCATCGAGCTAGAGAATTCAAGTCCTTGTCATTGTATGCCCTCTCGAAGGTGAGCAAGACGTTCTTGACCTCCTTTTCCGGACCGTCCTTCACAGGATAATCCTTGAGGCTCCTATAACACCCCGGCACTGAGGCAAAAAATAGGAGAAACAATATCGAGGCGACCCTCCAGATCCTCATCTAAGACCTCCCTTTCTTGGCCCATGGACTGGTACACACCCACCCATGGTACCCTACCTGGAGGGTCGAGCCAAGACCCCGAACCTTACTCGATCACCTTGGGAGTAATCGGGCAGAGGTCCCTCTGCGGCACCCCCAGCCCTTGGCGCCCATCTTTTCCGTGCTGCGAAAATCGATGGGATGGGAAAGTTGGGAAAAGGAAAAAAGGGCCTTTGCGGCCCTCTTCCAATAGGCGGTGGAGGAGTCGAACCTCCGACCTCTGGTATGTGAGACCAGCGCTCTGGCCTACTGAGCTAACCGCCCGTCTGACCTCATACTATATGCCATGGCTTTCCCTTTTTCAACCCCTTGGAAAGCGTTCCTTGTCCGAAATCATCCCAGGGCCACGTGAAAAGGCTATCCACGGAAGAAGGTCTCCTTTTGCGGGGAATCTCTCCCACCCTCTGGGAGGGAGGCAAAAGGATGTGTAACGGCCGGTCATGTTTTCTCGCCACCATGAGGACACGCTTCCCTTGCCCTCCTCTCAGGGAGCCCCCTGATGAGGAGATAGGGCTAGATAAAGGGGGGCGGGACCGGGCTTGTCAGGAGATTTTGGGAAAGGCCCGTATGGCCGATGGAGCACCATCTCCCCAGACCGGAGTTCATGAAGATGATCTCCGGGCTTTTGTTTTTTCCTATTATAGGGGCTCCCTCAGATTCCTCCCACTGGAATTTCGGGAATCGGGATGTATTTTATTTGTAGAACGCTCTCTATGGAGCTGGGATCAGTGGGAAGGAGGTGAGGTGTGATGATTCTGGAGATGTTCTGGGAGCTCATATCCAAGATAGCGAAGAGCGCACGTCGTCCCAAAAGGACGTTGGATCCTGAAAGGTGGAGGTATTACGAGTACCTCAAGTGACGGGGGGCCTTGGCCCGGAGTTCGTCAACCGAACTCGGGCCGGGAATTGATCCGGTAGCTCCAAAGGAGGGCGGTTCCAAGAAACAGGAATCGCCCTCCTTTTTTCACTCAGCCCCGGTTTTAGGCCTTCCTCATAAGGAGATCCAAAAGGTGCTGGGGAGGCTCCCTGATGGCCGCACTGTGTCCGGAATTTTCCATCGGGGGGAAATGGAGATGCGAGCTTCGGAGAGGGCGACCTTCCGTCTTTAAACCCAGAATTGGGATGTTATCCTCCTCGGGTGAATGAGATAATGTCCAGGGTCGGGCATAGGGCTTACGGGCTCCAAAGCCCAAGCGCTAGGGCCTTTGGGTTTTCTCCATGAAGTGAAGCAGGCTAACGCGTCCAAAAAGCTGCATCAGGCAGCCGAGGAGAGAATCAGGTTCCACGGTGCGGCAATCCACAGCAAAAAGACGGACTGTTCCAAGTATCCGGATCGTGAGGAAGGGTTTCCGAGGAGAGAGACGATGAGATCAGAAGATCTCATGGCCCTCTATAGATCCTGTCAGCTCTGCCCTAGGCGCTGTGGGGCTAATAGATTAGAAGGACAGAGGGGCTATTGCCGCGAGGGGGCTGAGATGAGGGTTGCTCTAGTGGAACCGCATTTTGGTGAGGAGCCCCCTTTTACCGGCACTAGAGGGTCGGGAACTGTTTTCTTTTCTGGGTGTTCCCTCAAGTGCAGGTATTGTCAGAACTACCAGATCTCAATGGACGGGCTCGGACGGCATTGGAGTGTCGAGGAATTGTGCGTCAAGATCCTGGAGCTCAAGGAAAGAGCCGGAATACACAACGTCAACTTTGTGACTCCCGATCATTTCTTTCCCCACACCGTCCTAGTTGTTAGTCGACTCAGGGAATCGGGATTCCAAGAGCCTGTGATTTACAACCTTTCGGGTTACCAGGCTAAGGAATCTTTGGCCTTGATAGAACCTTGTGCTGACATCTACCTCCCGGATTTCAAGTACGGGGACTCTGCCTTGGCTGAAGAATTTTCCAGAGCAGCTGACTATCCTCAAGTGGCCCTCGAGGCCATCTCTGAGATGGTGAGACAAAAAGGTTTCTTGGAGCCATGGCCCGATCCTGCCGACCAAACAGAACCCTTTCCTGAAACAGCCAGGAGAGGAGTATTGGTGAGGCATTTGGTCCTCCCCGGACACATCCCCAATTCCATGAAGGCCCTCACCATGCTTCGCGCGGAGTTCGGCCGCGATCTTCCCCTGAGCCTCATGTCTCAATACTGCCCTCCCAAACTGGGTCTACCAGGAGAGCTTTCCAGACCTCTGAAAAACGAGGAATTTCTCGCTGTCCTGGAATATGCGATGGACCTGGGTTTCAGAAGGATTCTTTATCAGCCTTTGGACCCCGAGCCGTCATGGGAGCATGAGAAGCCGTTTCTCCCCGATTTCACTCGTGAAAGACCGTTTCCAGGGAATGTGAGGAGTCGCGCTCAGAGATGAGGCCGTCTTTGTTTGAGCGACATGGGGTACAGTCGATTCGTGCTCGAGCGGTTTATTGTCCACTGCCTTTTCTTGGGCTGCAAAAAGGCCTTTCCTTGAACACGTGGGGCTCTTCCCCCTCACCGGGCCGAAAGAGGCCTCCCGCCAAGTCCCACATAGCCCCTCTCTTCAGCCTCTCAATCCTCCAAGTGCAGGGCTGGCCCAGAGATCCCAAGCTCATCCAAGGGCCTTGGGACCTCCTCCATCGGAGCCAAACCGCGAAGGACCGAATATGTCCCTATAGGACTTTGTCCCTAAGAAATGCCCCTTGGCGAGAATTGGGAGGTTCAGGGGCATCCTACTGCCTGATTTTGAATGGAGGGATTTTCAAGATCCCAGGAACCAGCCTCCCAAAGGGGTCTCGAGGAGTCCCATTACGCAACCAGATGGCTCCTTCCCAGCCGCTCCAATGGGAACGGCCTCCCGATCCACGATCCATTGCTCACGTCCTTCCCGAGACGGGATGCTCCAGCTATTCTCTCCTCGCTGACAGTTTTCCATCAAAGAGACGGGCTTCCCCCGGCCTGGGAATGTCCATCGTAACTGGGCCCACTGTGGGGTGAGGACCACAAGAGGCGCCATTAAACTCCCTTGAGCTCCTTTTCTGGGTCCTCTAAACTTAGGGCAGCTCGCTGTGGCCTCGAGGCAATTATGTACCGGCGGCAGGACGCTCTATGGAAGGCACAGGGGTAGGGTTTCCATTTGGTCTCCCTGACTCGGAGCTTGAACCCTCGAGGATCCTTTTGCTCTCCCCATCTGCGCCTCCGGAGGGCAGACTCGGGCTCATTCCCAGAGCCTCGTCCACCCGGCGGCATCCCAGTGGGATTGGCACATATTGGCAATAAGGACCCTCTGTGGTCTACACCGAAGAAACTAGGAGGTGCAACGATGGACATCGACCAAATCAAGACGATAGCGGTCATAGGAGCTGGCAACATGGGCCACCAGATCTCCCTTCTCTGTGCCATAAGGGGATTTAGAACCTTTTGCACGGACATAAGTGCCGATGCCCTGAAGAAGGCGGCCGAGTTCGCCGATTCCTACCTCCCCAAGCAGGTGCAGAAGGGAAGGCTCACAGAGCAGGAGGCCAGGGATGTCAGGGCGAGGCTCACCTTCACTTCGGACCTTTCCGAGGCAGTAGCTCCCGCGGACTATGTCATAGAGGCTGTGGTCGAGGTGCTGGATGTCAAGAGGAAGGTCTTTGCGGAGCTCGACCGTCTGGCGCCACCTCACGCCATACTAGCCACGAACAGCTCCTACATCGTGAGCTCGAAGATAGCGGATGCCACGAAAAGGCCAGACAAGGTGCTCAATCTCCACTTCTTCAACCCTGCTCTCGTCATGAAGCTTGTGGAGGTTGTGCAAGGGCCCCATGTGTCTGAAGAGACGGCTCGACTTTCTGTGGCCCTGTCGGAGCGTCTCGACAAAGTCCCTGTGTGGATAAAGAAGGAGGTGGAGGGCTTCTTGCTCAACAGGATAATTCGGGCCATAAGGCAAGAGGCCCTTTGGCTCCTTGAAATGGGGGTAGCCTCATTCGAGGACATCGACAAGGCGTGCGTTTATGGAGCAGGCCACCCCATGGGCCCCTTCCGTCTCATGGACCTCACGGGAATAGATCTTCACTACACAATGGCAATGGAGAGATTCAGGTCAACTGGCAACCCAGCAGACCTCCCTCCCCCTAGCGTTGTCGAGCTCTACCTAAAAGGCCGCTACGGTCAAAAGACAGGAAAAGGTTGGTATGACTACGAACCGAAAACGGAGGGCTAAGCCTCCTGCGGGTGTCGGCACGCCGACACTCGCCTCTCCCCCACATCCGGCCCCTAACTCCAGATCCCCCAACCACCAAGGACCGCCGGCTTAGCAGCGAGTGCCCCCTAACACACACGCACCAATAAACCCCACCTCCTCTCCTTGCAACCAGCCCCCAACCGACCTCCCGACCTCCCCATTCCCCACCGGCCAAACCCACTTCTGCTCTCTACCGCTCCCGCCCCTCGGCACGGGGAAACACAGTGCCCCCCCACACGAAACACGCCAACCAAACGAACCCCGAAAGGCAACGCTTCAGCCCCACCACCATTTGCGCGATCTTGCGGGAACAAGTCTAACTGACAATCTCTTCCTGGCACGATCTTTGCGTGTCTCCCGCACAATCGATCTTCGCTTAATTTGGCGCGCAATCTTTTTGCGCTCAAATCCCGCAATTGGCGCTCCCAATCCGCGAAACTCTTTATCTCATAGGCGCTTAGCCCCCAAAAGATGAGGTCCAACCTTCGGTTTCTTTGCGAGTTTCCTGTCCCGTGGACGCTAGGCCCAGCCGGAGGGGACGACCCCCAGTCAGGCCCTCTGAAATGAAGGGTGGCGCATTCTCCCTCGTCCTCGGGTGTGCGCATCTCTCACCCCATGATCCAGGGCTTTCGGTATTCCCCGCGAAGGAAGGGTCCCACAATTCACCCCATTTGGTCCCCCGGCGCCTTGGCCAGGCCCTGACAAAGGTTTCTTCCCGCTCCTCTGTTCCGAGGCCGCTCCTTCCTTTTCTTGTACACGCCTGAGAGGCGCCAACAGCCCTTCTATCACTGTACCCCACCTGGACTTTTCCCTGATTCGATGCCATCCGGATGACCTGCTCCTGCGGTGCAACACTTAAGAAAACGGCAGACCGATAGCCCCTTTTCCACACAACACATCCTATCCCCTTCAAGACGGGGTAGGCTTGGGGAAAGGCCTTTCCGTTTCATCCTAGATTGATCTCTGTCCTGTGCCGCACCAATTACGTCGCCAGGGGGTACCCTGCCCGGGAGACCACCTCCCCTTGCTTTCATCGGTCGAGTTGCCTAGCGGGGGACACGCGTGGCCTGAGCTTCCGTGACATAGTTCGGGTAATTGTCCGTTTTTTGCCATGACCCGGAGTTTCGGGGGATTTGCTCTATCTCTTTCAGCTTCGACGGAGTCGCCCCCGGTTCCTTGTCTATCAGCCTCTTATTGGGAAGCCTCTCCTGCGAGCACGCTTCCTTTCCGTCATCCGGGATAGCGCACCCCCGCTTCGTGGGGCATCGCCCCTACCTTTTCCTTCTCTCTCAGTTCGGTGGGTTGTTTCCATCTGCGGGTATATCGAGGGGCGGATTTACACTGGGGCAGGAAGTATGGGGCTAGGTATGAGGGCCCCTTCCCCGTTACAAAATGGAACTACCCATCACTCGGACCAGGACGATGGAGTACATCCGAACGGGATGTCGGCGCGCCGACATCCTTCAGAATCGCATCCAAGATCTCCCTCAGCCTCCCTATCTCCTCCAACACCTCCACCCTCTGTCCATTTGGCAACTCCTCCAGGCTCAGGCCCTCAAGTCTCTTCCTCACCTTCCTCAAGATGAGCACCATCTCAGACCCCTGGGAGCTCCTGAGCCTCCCCCTGCTTCTCGAGATCTTTCTCACGGACTCACTATCAAGTTTCCCCTCTTTCACTTGTCTGAATACTTCCAGCATCTCCTCTTCAGTCTCGAGCTTTGCTATCTCCACAAGGAGCCTTCTAGGGTATGTGTCCTTGCCTCTACATTCCTCTTTTATGCTCTCTGGAAGCCTGCACAGGCTCAAGGTCTCGGTGACTGTGCTCCTCGCCTTTCCAAGGACCTTCGCAAGCCCTTCATGGGTGTATCCGTATTCCTCTATCATGCGCTGCAACGCCTCCGCCTCCTCTATGGGCCTCAAGTCCTCCCTCTGAAGGTTCTCGATGAGGGCTATCTCAGCCTGATTTCCCCTCGTCACCACCGCAGGGATCCTCTCCAGTCCGGCCAACCGCGCAGCCCGCACGCGCCTCTCCCCCGCAACCAGAATCACACCCCCGTCCTCTCCCCGCCTCACTATGACCGGCTGGAGCACCCCCTTCTCCTTTATTGACTCAGCGAGTTCAGCTAGAGAGTTCGGATCGAAGTACTGTCTGGGCTGGTCCGGATTGGGCCTGATCTCGGAGATGGGGACGTACAAAAAAACACCATCCTCAAACCCGTTCACGCCGGCCGGCCGGGGCCCTGGCCCTTGTCCTGCAGTAGCGAGCTTTGTCTTCTTCCCAGCTAGCTTCTCCCTCAGCGAAGGCATAGCCTGAGAAACTCCTCCGTTAGCTGAGCATAATCCTCCGCCCCAAAGCTGTTTGGCTTGAAGGTGAAAATCGGCTCCATTGCCATGTGAGCCTGATTCAGGGCCTCATTCTGCCTTATCTTAGTCTCAAATAGCAGCCCCCTGAAAGGCTCGAGCTGCCTCATCACCCACTCCACGGAGACGCTCTTTCTCGCATCATACTTGGTGAGAAGTATTCTCAGCTGCCTCTCCAGGTGGAACTCCTCCGCGGACTTGACCGTCTGGATGGTCTCCATGAGATCGGCGAACCCCTCCAGGGAGTATCTGGCTATCTCGCACGGAACTATTATGAAATTGCAGGCCTTCAGCGCATTGACCGTCAGTATTCCCAATGTAGGCCGGCAGTCGATGAGGATGAACTGGAAGTCCACCCCGTCCAGGGCGCGTTGCAGGATGCTCTCCCTGTACATCTCGGGTATAAGCTGTTGTTCAGCCCTGTCCAACCTTATGTGGGAGGGCAGGAGATACAGACCGCTCACCTGGGTCTCAACTATTACGTCCTCCACCCTCGTCTTGTTAACCAAGACGTCGTGCACAGCCAGTTTGTAGCTGCCAGGCTCGAGCCCCAGGCCAATGGTCGCGTGCGCCTGCGGGTCCAGGTCCACGAGAAGCACCTTGAATCCCTTTCTCGCGAGGCCACACGAGAAGTTGATGGCAGTTGTGGTCTTGCCCACGCCACCCTTCTGATTAGTAATCGCTATGATCCTGGGACCCATCGCGCCCTCCCGAAGCTCCTAGGCGAGTGAGCATGCCAGGTAGTTTTGCGCGGTCTTTGCGTGAAAGGCGCAATTCAAGATCGCGCTTCTTTTCTCGGCTCGAGCTTCCTGCGGCTTGAATCACGCATGGTTTTCGCCGGACTGGGCGTACCCTGCCAGAAGCTGCTTGAAGCGCCCCCAACCCTTCCTGCCTCTTTTTTCCCTGTTGAGGAACAAGTAGATCCCCTCCCTGATTCCCCCTTCCACCTGTCTGGCTATTACCTTCTCCTCCACCAGGAATTCGACAGCGTTACCGTACACCACCTGTGAGAGCGCCTCAGGCGCCAGCACAACACCCTTTCCAAGGAGCCGGTGCCCCTGTATCCTCAGTTCGCTCCAGCTTGGCCCCATCCTCCAATTCCCCAGTAATCCTGGCCCCCCTTTTTCTGAGAAGCTCCACTAGGACCCTCGCCATCTTCACGATGCTCCCAACAGTGCATCCCTTGAGCCCGGCGGCCATTATCGCAGCGGCCACCAGGGAGCTGGGCACGACTTGGACACCCTTGTTTATTCTTGCAGCCAACTCCACACCAAGGTAATCGGCCACGTTTTGCCTGCTAATCCTGCCCCCCTCTTTCCTCTTCTCCTCCATGCCCCTGAGATAATCCCTCAAGAGCACCGGTTCCTCGAAGTTCACGAATATCCTACCCCACCTCTTCCTCACCACCTTCCCACTTCGGATCAACTCCCAAAGGTTCTCTCTCCTTTTTTCTCCCCCCTCTGTCTCCTTGAGGTAGGCTCCCTCCTCCATGACCTTTTCATAGGTTATGGCGACGGGCACGAACGCCACATCTTCGCATGCCCCTTTTCTGAATGCCTCAATTATCATCGCCAGGAACCCTGGCTTGGGCATCACCATTTTGCCAGTCCGACTTCTCCCACCTTCAATGAAAAACTCTATGGGGTAACCCTCGGACAATAGGTAATGTAGGTATCTCGAGAAGATGGACGGATAGAGGACCGAACCCCTGAAGTCCCTCCTTATGAAAAAGGCCCCGGATTTCCTGAACAGGAACCCCATGGGCCAGAAGGCGAGATTCAGTCCCGCAGCAGTGAGAGGCGGGTAGAGCTGATTGTGATAAAAGATGTATCCCAGGATCATGTAATCCATGTGGCTCCGATGGCACGGGACCAGTACCAAATTTGCCCTTCTGGCCACTTCCCTCACCCTCTCGAGCCCCTCTTTGTCCACCACTAGGCCATCGAAAAGGTGCTTGAGAGCCCATGTCATGACCCAATCCCAAAACCGGAGGAAAGCCGGATCGTAATCCGCTGCTATTTCCTTGAGGAGGCGGTACGCCTCCTTTCTCACGCTCTGGGGCGAACGCCCCTTGTTCCTCACCCTCCTCTCGATAGCTTGCTGGACCCTCGGATCCTTGAGAACTGTCTCCCACACGTCTTGCCTGGGCTTGACAACGGGGCCAGTGACTACCTTCCGTTCCCTTCTCAACCTTTCCCAGAGCTCGACTCTCAGGTCCCTGACGAGTCTCGACGCATCCGCCTCTGGCCTGGAGCCAATGAAGGTTCTCAGGTCTATGGGGTCCGCGTGAAATATGTGAGAATCCTTCCGATAAAAACGGAGGAAATTGATCAGAACCCTGACCTCGGATGGGTGAGCCCTACGCCCCAAAAGAAGCTCGTCAAGCCTGGGCTTCACACGCTCTCTCGCCCTGTCCCACACCACTATCTGGGGAACCAGGAACACAGGACCATCAAGCTCCTTTTGGAGCATCACTACCTCCACGAGGGGGTCCAGCGAACCCTTCGTGAACCTATCCTGGAACGCATTTTGGTCTTCCAAGTAAACTATTACCGGGTGGCCACTCCTGACTACCTCCCTCACCACTTTCGAGAGGTCCGGGTCCGCCCCTCTTGTGAATCTCCCTTTTATCCGACCTACCACCACCCCCAGTGGTTGAAACAGAGTCATCCGAGCCTCGCAGGCCAGGACAGGAACCGGCAATCCATTCATCCGACATTGGTAGTGCCAGAGAAGGGCCTCCATAACGGACCTGCTTCTCATCACGTAGACCACTCTCCCCTGGGATGCCAGAAACCTTATCTCCTCGACCCTTGACTCCAAGGGCCTCACTCTGGAAAAGAAAAGCTTCATAAAAATCCTCAGGAGAGGACCAAATTCGCTCCCCATGGCCCAGGGGTGAAAAACCACCGAGGTCCCATCTGGAGATCCATGGTGCCCAGCCAACTCTCTTGGGGTTTCGACTTTTGAATTCAATTCCTCTTGAACTTCCATTTCCCTTCGATCTCCCCGCATCTTCCATTGGGAAGGGCTCGCCTCCCCATTGGCCATTGATGCCGAACCCCTCAATCGCTGCCCTTCACAGCCACCCCTCCGCCTCTCCTCTTTGCCAAATAAAGCCTCTCATCCGCAGCCCTCACGAGATCCTCCACACCCTTTATCCCATCCTCAAGAGCGCTCGCGATCCCGATACTCACCCTAACCTTAACAGGCTCACCACCGAGCTCCAGAGGGATCGAAGCGATCCTGTCCATGAACTTTTCCGCCACCTTGATCCCACCATCCAAATCCAGATGAGGGAGCATGATAGCAAATTCATCTCCCCCGTATCTGGCCACCAGGTCATATCTTCTCGTAGAATCCTTGAGCACCCTGGCTACGGCCTTGAGGGCCTCGTCCCCCAGCCAATGGCCGGCTCTATCGTTTATTTCCTTGAACCCGTCTATATCGAGCATCATGAGGACCAGAGGTGTTCCATGCCTTCTGGACCTCTCCAATTCCCGGATCAAGGCGGATTCTAGCTGCCTCCTGTTGGCCACGCCGGTCAGGGGATCGGTCACTGCCATGGCAAGGAGCCTTTGGTGCGAGAGGATATTGTCTATCACCAAGGAGATCTTTCTCCCAAGCCTGCTCAAGAAATCCGTCCCCTGGCCCTCCACATACTTCTCGGGATCTCTGCTTCCCAGGTTCAAGGTGCCGATAATCCTTCCTCCCAGAATCAGGGGCACAATGGCTCTCGATCGCACCTGGCAAAAGGCCTCTCCCCCGAACAACATCTCGTCGAGTTCTGAGGGTTTGCCCAGGAGCACCTCCCCAGGAAGGCGTTGACTCCATAGGCTAGAGAGCTGATCCGGATCCACCACTCTTATGAAGCCCGGTAGGCCCTGGATACTTCTATTCCCAGGCCTGCTCAGCACGTCCTCTGGATCGAGGCCCACACAAAGGGTTACCCAATCTATGTTGAATCTCCTCTTTATCTCCTGGACTATTACCCTAGCCATGTCCTTGATGGAGCGGCTCCTGAGGATCTTCTGCTCCAGGGCATCGAAGTGTTCGTGGATGGCCTGATTCTCCCTCGCGATGGATATCATCTTGGATATCTGTGAGGAGAGGAGTTCGTTTTCCCTGAGCACCTTCTCCAGATGGCGCTTGCTGAAGGATATGACTCCTGAGCTTCTAGAGCCTTTCCCCACTTCCTCTCACCCTTCTTCCAGAGTCAATCGATCCTGCCTTGCTCCTTCAGTGTCTCGAGGATCCTCTTTATCCTTTCAGATTGCGGTCCCTGGGGCACCAACGCCAAAAATTCTTTCCACGCCCTCGCTGCTCCCCGCACGTCGTTGAGGTCGTGAAGCAGAACAACTCCTTCGTTGTAAAGGCTATTGAAGTGTTTGGGATCCACCCTATGAGCCTCCCTGAAAAGCTCCACTGCCTTCTCGGGCTGACCTAGAGCCCTGTACATGGTTCCCATGTCCGTGAGCACGTCGGGATTACCAGGCTTCAAAGCTAAAGCCTTCTCGTATGCCCTTATGGCCTCTGCTGGTCTTCCAAGATCGTAGTTCAAATTGCCCAACTCTATCCATCCATCCGCATCGTTGGGATCGCTGTTCACCCTCGCCTCCAAGGCCGCAAGAGCGGATCTCTCCTCGCTCGTGAGACCCCTCTCTTGACCAGCTGCCGGGACAGTCGTCTGGGAGGGAAGAGGAGATGAAGTTCTCTTCCCGCCCTCGATAGCTCTGTGCTCGAAGATGGCCCCCAAAACGAACCCCACACCAAAGGCCAGGAGCACACTCACAATGAAAACCCCTTTTCCTGGCCCCCAGTGAGAGATTCCTTTCTTGTCCGGAGACCTTTTCTCCAACTCCAATTTTGAAGCACCCACGTCTCTGTTCATTCTCACTCCCCATTGAAATGGGCGCTCATTCCCGCAAGCCGGAATTGCGCGGGCCTTCTCGTGCGCAAGGTCCGTCTCTTGGATCCGAGGATGGTCATTCCCCAGTCACCCTGAGAACTTCCTCTATCGTCGTGATTCCCATTCTGACCTTTCGGATTCCGTCTTCCCTGAGGGTTCTCATGCCCGATTTCATCGCCGCTCGCTTGATGGTCGCTGCATCCGAGGTTTGAAGGATCAGCCCCCTCAGGGTGTCGTCCACCACGAGGAACTCGAAAATTCCAGTCCTACCCCTGTAACCTGTGTTCAGGCACGCCTCGCACCCCCTTCCTCGGTACAAGATCACCTCCTCATCCTCCCCCTCCACACCCAATTCTTTTAGGGTCCTCAGATTGGGCTTGTAAGGCTCTTTGCATTTAGGGCATATGACTCTCACCAGTCTTTGGGCCAGAATGGCATTGACCGAGGAGGACACGAGGAATGGCTCTATCCCCATGTCTATGAGCCGAGTAATGGCACCCGCCGCATCATTGGTGTGAAGGGTGCTAAAGACCAAGTGGCCAGTGAGGGCAGCGTGAATCGATATCTCTGCAGTCTCGGTATCTCTTATCTCACCCACTAAGATCACATCGGGATCCTGTCTGACTATGGAACGTAATCCCTTGGCGAAGGTCAGGCCTATTTTGTTGTTCACTTGGATCTGTCCAATACCAGGAAGCTGATATTCCACGGGATCTTCTATGGTTATTATGTTCTTGTCAGGAGAGTTTATCCTGTTGAGGGCAGCATAGAGGGTCGTTGTCTTCCCACTTCCAGTCGGGCCAGTAACCAGTATGATGCCATTGGGAGCGGTTATGAGTTTCTCGAAGAGCTCCATTTGTTCAGGGGTCAGCCCTACTTCCTCGAGTCCCAAAAGGACACTTGTCTTGTCCAGCAATCTCAGAACCACCCTTTCCCCGAAGGAGGTGGGCAAAGTTGAAACTCTTATGTCGAAGTCCCTGTCGGCTACCTTGAGCCTGATCCTGCCGTCCTGGGGGAGCCTCTTCTCCGCTATATTCATCTTCGCCATCACTTTTATGCGCGATACAATGGCCGAATGGAGATGCCTTGAGGGCGTGATGCTGTTGTATAGCACCCCGTCGACTCTGTAACGGATCTTCAGCTCCTTTTGATAGGGCTCTATGTGGATGTCGCTCGCTCTCACCCGAACGGCCTCGCTCAAAATAGTATTTACCAGCTTTATCACAGGAGCATCCGCCGAGGACTCCAGCAAGTCCTCCGACTCCTCCAGTTCGGCGAGTGGTCTTCCAGCTCCCACCTCTTCCAAATCAGCCAGGACCTGCTCCGCGCTGTCCGCTGACTCATGGTAAACCCGATTTATGGTGCGAAGGATTTCTTCCTTGAGGCTTATCACTGGCCTTATCCTCATCCCAGTTCGCACTCTAAGAGCATCCAAGGGCTCGAGTCCGAGAGGATCCGCTATAGCCACCCAGAGATCTCCGTTTTCCTGCTTCACTGGAACTAGATGGTGCTTTCGCGCAAAATGGATGGGTATTTGCGAGATAACTTGACCATCTACTCCCCGCGCTTCTAGCTGCGGCCAAAAAGGAATGGCCATGAGCTCAGCCCATGCGCGGGCCAAATCCTCCCTGGTGAGAATCCCCCTCTGGACCAGTGCCTCTCCGAAAGCCCTATCGTCCTCCCTGCTCAAAAGACGAAGATCTTCCTCCAGATTAGCTTCGTCCAACTGGCCCCCATCCATTAGGACATCGAGCAAGTGTCTTGGCCTTAACCCGGATGAAGGATCCCTGTGCGTTGGAGCACTTGGAGAGGAATCCGGATTTTCCTTACTATTGGGCTCAAAAAGACCAAGCTCCTCTTCCGAGCCCGGAGCGCCCATCTCCATCTGACCTCCCGCCTACCTCAATATCATTTCCAAGGTCTCCTCCAGGTCCTTGCCCTTCCATTCGTGGAACTTCTTGGCATCCGACTCCCTCTCTTTTACCTTTCGCTCGGTTATCTCCGCCATCATCTCCGGTGTATTGATGATCCTGGGGGTAATGAAGATGAGGAGGTTCCTCTTCTCGTTGGGCCCTATGGACTGAGACCTGAAAAGATTTCCCAAAAGGGGAACACTGGCCAAGCAGGGCACCCCAGTGACGGACTCCCTATTGCTGTCCTGTATGAGGCCTCCTATGACCACTGTCTGTCCGTCCTCCACGACAACTACCGTCTTGGCCTGCCTTTTGAACGTCGTAGGGGTGGTGGTCAATCTCTCCTGAGCGCCTACATCCGACACTTCCTGGAAGATATTGAGCCGCACGTACTTGCCTTTGCTTATCTGGGGAGTGATCCTCAGTATTATCCCCACATCCTTGAACTCGAAGGTCTGGAGCACAGCGGTCACTGGAGTCGTTGTGCCTGGAGTTGTGCTCTCGGCTGTTCCTGTCTGGGATTTGAGAAAGGGAATATTTTGAGCAACTACTATCTCCGCCTCCTCATTGTTCAGGGTCAATATATGGGGAGTGGACAAGATGTTCACATCCTGGGCCGTCTGGAGGGCCCTGAGGAGGGCCTTCACGTCGAACAATTCCTTTCCTCCTATGATAGCGGGCCCCTTGAACACCCCAAGGGCGAGCTGTCCGGCAGTGCTAAAGAGCTTGTCGATATCCACTGGACCTGTTCCGCCCTCCACAGCCGAGTCCGAGTTCAGCTCCTTCGCAAATTGCCATTCTATCCCCAGGCTCTTGGTCTTGGTGAGAGAAACCTCAGCTATGAGGGCCTCAACCAGGACCTGAGGCCTCCACACATCAAGCTTCTCTATCAACTCCTTTATGGTCTCGTAATGCTCTGGGGGGGCCATCACTATGATGGCATTGGTTCCCCTGTCGGCCACTACCACGACATCCTCTCCCAGGATTGCCGCTCTGGGCCCCCTTTCGATACCAGTAGAGAACAGACCAGTACCAGTCCCCACAGCCCCCGCTGCCCTAGTAGTGGTTCCGAGTCCCGCGGTCGTCGATGCCCCGAGGCTTGAGGTGAGGCCACTGGTTGTACCGAGACCTCCTGTACCCAGGCCCCCCGTGCCCAGACCGCCACCGAGTCCACCCGCCCCTGTTCTCGTCGTGCCCAGCGCTGTTGTGCCATAGCCCACTGTCCCTCCTCCCCTTCCCGAAAGCTGGCTCAGAACCTGTAGGACCTCCTCGGCCTTGGCATTTTCCAGATAATATACATTGATCTTCTTTCTTCCCGGGGGCAAAGGCACATCCAATTTCTCCACGAGCTCCAGGATTTTCTTGGTCTCGGCCTCACTGGCGATTATGATGAGGGAGTTTGTCCTCTCGTCTGGAACTAGCTTGGACACGCTCAGAGCAGCTTGCTGCTCCTGCTGCCCGGCTGCTGGTGGGGGAGTGGGCGCACCAGGGGTTGGAGTCGGAGTCCTAGGAGCCGGAGTAGAAGGGGCAGTCCTGGACACGGCCCTCGAGGTAACCCTATCCATGAGGGCCAAGAGCTCCGTGGCGAGGAAAGTCGCTGGCGCGTATTGGAGCTGGTGGACCGTGATGATCTCCTCCTTGGACTCGACATCCAATTCCTTTATCAATCCCTCGAGTCTCTTTATATTGGATGCGTAATCGGTAATGATCAGGGTGTTCGTGGGGACATAGGCAACTATTTGGCTGTCCTTGGACACCAATGGAGTGAGAATACCCTTCAGATCGTTGGCGCTCGCATAGGTGAGGGGGATGAGCTGGGTCACCATCCTCTCCTCTCTTCCCACCTTCCCAATCTCCCCGGGTCTGAGGGTCTCTATGTCCCTATAACGGGCTTCAGCCGAAGGCACAATCTTGAAGACCTTCCCGGCCTCCACAACAGTGAACCCCTTCATTTCCAATACCGAGAGGAACACGTGGTAGGCCTCATCCACGGTTATGTCCGTGGGGGAGATTATCGTGACTGTCCCCTTAACCTTGTCGTCCACAACGAAATTCTTCCCAGTGAGCTCGCTTATGAACTTTATGACTGTTCTTATGTCCGCATTATCGAAATTTATGGTTATCCTGTCGGATGGAGATGGCCTGCTCTTAGCACCCTTGTCCTCCATTTGCTCGCCTTGTCCCTGGGCCGGGACTCGGCTCGGTTCGGGGGCCTGGGCTCCCTCCACCCGATCTCTAGATCGAGACGGAGTAAGGATTCTCGCTGGCTTCTTTGGACCTTCCCCCTGCTGGCCTCCAGTGGCTTGGGTCTCCTCCACCAATCTAGCGGAGAAGGCGGGCTCGATTTGGCAAAATCCGGCCAAGAGAAACGTTACGAGCAAGAGGCTGACTCCCCCAGCCATCTTGACTATGTTCATCCAGCAACCTCCTTCTAGTCGAGGCTCTTCCCCTTTCTGCCAATCATACCAGCCCTTCCGTCTTTTTCCAAGGCCAGAAAATACCTTCCCATTGTGGAGTGAAAGTTTCTCTCTGTTGACCTGCGGCGAACCACCAGATACAATCACCGAGTACAGAAAAGATCATCTCCAAGGGCCTGAAGATGGTCGCAAAAATTCTCTGGACAGTCCTGCTTGTTATTCCTGTGGCAGGTCCTTCATTCGCAGGCAATCCTTTAAAGCCAACTTCCAAGGACAAGTGCCCCGTGTGCGGAATGTTCGTCAGCAAGTACCCCACCTGGATCGCGCAGATTCACTTGCAAGGTGGAGAGGTTCTCTTCTTCGATGGCGCCAAGGATATGTTCAAGTTTCTCTTGGATCCGTCAAAATATGGTAGGAGCCTTAGGCCACAAGAGATAATTTCGATCTACGTTACGGACTATTACTCATTGGAGCCTGTGGAGGCGAGGGAGGCCCTTTACGTCATAGGAAGCGATGTCCTGGGTCCCATGGGGAGGGAGCTAATACCCTTCAGGAACAAAGAGGACGCCCTGCAATTCCAAAAAGACCACAATGGCAAAGCCATCTTGACCTTCGGTGAGATCAAGGGAAGTACCGTCAAAGAGTTAGACTCAAGATGACCAACAAAACAAGTTTCCTGATTGTATGGGCAGGGCTGTGCACTTTTCTATTGAGCTCAGTCCTGATCCATTCTTCGATTCTCAGAAAAGAGAGATTGATATATGTTGCAGAACTGGCTGCGATGGCTCGGCGCTACGGGCTCACGGATCTTTGCCTCACAACCGAGGCCAGTCACACGAGAAACCCTGCACTCTCCGACCTCCATTCTGCCTTTCAGACTCATCCATCGGCATTGGAGCACTTTCCCTCGGGATCGATCATAGTTGTTCCTCCAAGAATTAAGGAGGCTCCTTTGCTCAAGAAAAAAGATTAGGGGTTCGGTCGCTTTGAGGTGGATCAGAGTCCAGTTAGCTCTGCTTGATTTTGCCCTCTCCTCTTTGGTCAGGAGGAAAGGCAGGAACCTATCATTGGCAGCGGTGTTTTGTCTCTTGGTCATGTGCTTTGCTTCCGTAGTCTTTGCAGTGAAATCCCTACAACGGGAGGCAGCCTCCCTTCTAGAGGGCGCTCCAGATATAGTGGTGCAAAGAGTCGTCGGAGGCCGCCATGATCTCATCCCGGTCCAATATCTGGGCCTGATAAAGAGCCTGAAAGGAGTTCAAGAATCGACTCCCAGGGTCTGGGGGTATTATTATGATCCTGGAAGCGGCGCCAATTACACCTTGATGGGGACTCGGTGCCCTGATCCCTCTTTAGAGGAAGGCTCTGTTCTAGTGGGATCAGGCGTATTGAGGACCTTTTCGGGTTTGGAGCACGGTAGAATCATCCTGCGCTCTGCCAAAGGGTCATTTGTAAGTCTAAAGCTGAAGGGCACATTTCCGAGCGATTCGGAACTGCTTTCCTCGGATCTCGTCTTGATTTGCGAGAAGGATCTTCGAGAGTTGTTCGACATTCCCGACCACTTGGCAACCGATATAATAGCCCGAGTCGCAAACCCAGCCGAGAGGCGAAAAGTAGCGGAAAAGATATACGAGGCGCTGCCAGATACTAGGCCTATCCAAAAGGAAGAAATTCTAAGGACTTATGAGGCGATTTTCGAATGGAGAGGCGGGCTGACAATAGTCGTGCTCTCAGCACTAATTCTCTCGTTCCTCATTCTAGCATGGGACAAAGCCGTAAGCCTCGGCCCTGAGGAAACCCAAGAGATCGGTGTCCTCAAGGCACTGGGATGGGACACTTCAGAGGTGGTGCGAATGAAACTCATGGAAGGGTTACTGATCTCGATAACAGGCTTCGCCGTTGGGATATTTCTAGCTTACCTCCACGTATTCCTGCTGTCTGCTTTTCTCTTCGAGCCGTTGCTCAAGGGATGGTCGGTGGTTTACCCGAGATTCCCTTTGATCCCTGCATTCGGAGTCCATGACTTGCTAGTAATCTTTCTCCTGACAGTGGGGCCTTACAGCCTCGCGACCATCGTGCCCCACTGGCGAACTGCTACCATAGAGCCTCAGATAGCTATGAGGGCACAAAAATGATCAAATTGGCTGAAGTGAGAAAGATCTTCAATCAGGGCAGGCCTAACGAGACCGTTGCCCTAAGGGGAATAAATCTGGAGATTCAAGAGGCCAAGCTCACGGTTTTGAAAGGCCCAAGTGGATCTGGGAAGACGACCCTTCTCAGCTTGATTGGGTGCATGACAAGGCCGACATCCGGTCGAATCTGGCTCTGTGAAAGAGAGCTCACAAGCTTGCCCGAGAAATTTCTGACGACGATACGAAAGGAGACATTCGGTTTTGTGTTCCAACAGTTCAATCTCATTGGGGGGATCAGTGTCCTCGAAAACGTGACCCTTCCCGCTTACACAATTGGAATGCCTCGGAAACAGAGAAGAGAAAGGGCAATGGAACTCCTGGATCGCTTTTCCATTGCGAACAAGGCCCATGTCAAGGTCGAATCGCTTTCAGGGGGGGAGGCCCAGAGAGTGGCAATAGCCAGGGCCTTGATGAACGATCCAAAAGTGATGATAGCGGATGAGCCCACAGCCCAGTTGGATTCCGCTTTGTCCAAAGAGTTCATGGCAATCATGGCACAACTCAAGGCAGAGGGTAAGACCATCTTGATTGCTAGCCATGATCCACTGGTATGGGGTTCGCCCTGCGTGGACAGAGTGGTAGAGATGCGGGACGGGACGATCTTGATGCTCTGGGACAGTGCCCTGGCTTCAGGGGGCGGATCCTAACGCCCTTTTCCCCCAGATGGGCCTAAGATCCGGGTCTCCCTTGGCCCATTCGAGGGCCTCGCTATTGATTTCCACTGCCCTGTGTAGACTGCTCCAAGCTTTCTCCACTTCCCCCTTCAAGCTCTTGACGCAGGCCATGTTGTAATGCGCCTCAACCAGGTTGGGCTCCACTTTCAAGGCCCTGGCCAGTATCTCCTCTGCTTCCCCTAGTCTTCCAGCTTTCAGATAGGCCGCACCGAGGTTTACCATCAAAGACACATTCTGGGGGTCCTTTTGCAACGCCTCTGTGTACAACTCCACGGCTAGATGGGGCTTATTGAGTTCCTTCACGTAGAGGCCAGCCAGGAGGGAGAGGACTTCCCTGGTTCTCACCCCGGACTCCAAAAGACCGAGAAGCTCCTTTTCAGCCCCCCTCGTATCCTGGGCCTTTACCATGCCCCTCGCCCTTTCAATTCTCTCCTCCTCGGTCTCACGAGAAGGCGTCACAGGTCGAGCCTTGGAAGCCGTTGGGTAGGCTGTGCTGCCCGAGGGAGCCGGAGCTCCGCTCGAGGCAGCCCACTCCCAGGGCCAATGTTCGAGGGCCAGTTTTCCTTTCCCCTTGAGCCTTTCAGTTGATGGCCCCAATCCCCCCAAGAAAAACCCAGAGGCCATACCGAGAAGGACCATACCCAGAGCGAGCAATCGAAAATTGACCCTCCTCGGCTGTGGTCCCTCAAATGCTTCGAAAGTCCTGGGCGCCCAGCAAGAGCGTTCCCTTTCCCTTCTTGCCCTCTCCAATGCTTCCTGGATGGCGCTCAAAGACCTGCCTCCTCACCCAACAATTGCACCATCATGGCAAGGGTTTGGGGGCCGACCTTTCCGTCTTCCTCCAGACCTGACAACCTCTGGAAGTCCTTCACCGCTCTTCTTGTCCTCCAGTCATAGATCCCAGTTGGGGACCCCTTCCAGAACCCCAGCTTGGCCAGCGCATTCTGAAGCCTCTGCACTTCCTCTCCACCCGAGCCGATGGTCAGCTTTCGATTCGCCATTGGTGGCTGAAGCCAGATCCAAACCGCGCCTCGCCAAACCTTCTCCAGATCGTTGCGAGACACGAATCTGAGCTCCGACTCTCCTTGCTGGACCCACACTCCAACCTCTGATATTCCCCTCAGCACTGCAAATTCCCCTCTTTCCCCTCCCTCCTCTCCGGGCCCTACCTCCAGGATGCATGCCCTCTTGAACCTCAAGAGATCCTCGTACCTAGCCATCACCTTCACAGCTTCCCACCCAGCCTTCTTGGCCACCTCCCTGATGTCCTCCACCCGAGCGGGCACAACTATTCCTGAAAGCCCCCCTAGCCTTCTGAAAACAGGGCTGAAGACGGAGGCTGTTGCCTGGATGGCCGTGGAGGGCGAGTTGTCGGGCTCATGCCGTGGAGAAGTCTCCTCCGCGGCCTTCAGATCCTTGCTCCATCTCCTGGAAATGTCCGGAAGAGGTGTAAACTGACTGATCGTCCAACCTAGCCCCATTCCAGCTAGCCCTAGGAGACAATACAAGAAAATGGCTGCCGTCTTTGTTCTGGCTCTTCCCCGAAACTGGGACCTTCTCTTCCCCACCACCTCCTCTGCAGCCATTCTCACAATATGCTCATCGACTTTCCTGGTTCCCCTTCCATAAGCCACGAGCAAGGCCCTATCGCATACTGAGTTTATCCTTCTTGGATTCCCTCTTGAGTGTTTGAATATCTCCGCCAAGGCCCTCCTCGTGAAGACTACCTCCCCTCTCGACCCAGCTATGGCGAGTCTGTGGGATACGTAGGCGGCTGTCTCCTCTTTCGTGAGAGGTTCCAGGAAGCACCTCACCTGAATCCTCTCGTCCAGAGCCCTGAGTCTCTCGCTTTTTAGCATGTCGTGAAACTCTGGTTGTCCCATGAGAACTATCTGTATGAGCTTCTCGTCCCTGGTCTCCAAATTGGACAGAAGTCTTATTTCCTCGAGGACATCGGGCCTCAGGCTCTGGCACTCGTCTACTATCAGGCAGGCATTCCTTCCCCTGATGTTCACCTCTAGAAGGAAGGAATTGAGCTCATCGAGAAGGTCCTTTCGGCTACTTCCTTGGGCCTTCAGCTTGAAGTCTTGATTTATGGCCCTGAGAAGCTCCATCCCATCGAGGCATGGATTGAGAATGAAGGCCATGGCCACCTCTTCTCCTAGCTCCTCCATCACGGCCCTCGAGAGGGTGGTCTTCCCAGTTCCCACGCCCCCTATGACCTCGATGAATCCCATCCTTTGCCGAATTCCGTAGATTATGGTCTCCAGTGCCGCCCTGTGAGTCCCGCTCAGAAAAAGAAAATCGGGATCGGGGGTCAAGCTGAACGGGTACTTCCTCATCCCGAAATAGGCTAGATACATCTCCTTCCCCTTCAGAGCCTGGATATCTCGCTCTCTATGTCTACCTTCACGGTGATGCTCTGTCCATCGCGCAATATATCGAGCAAAAGTTCCCCCACCTCGCTCACGTCCTTATAAGCCTTGAGAAGCTCATTGGGGGTCTTCACCTCCTGATTGTTGATGCTGACCACTATATCACCTGTTCTGAGCCCAGCTGATTCAAAGGCGCTGCCTTTGGGGACATCTCCTATCACGAAGCCAGAGGGCTTCCCGTCCTGCATGTGGGGCCTGAGTCTGAGCTTTCCCATCAGCATCTGGACACTCTGCTGGGATCTGCCGGGAGGAGAAGGGGCTGGTTTTCCGGTGGGCGCCTTTTCTCCCTTCCGAGGCCCTTCCACAAATAGGCTCAGGCTCTCCCGTCTTCCTCCCCTCTCCACTATTACTTGATGAGGCGAGATGTTCACTATTTCAGCGTCTTGGATCTTGTCGCCCACGGTGTAGAGATCTTCCTTCTTTGCAGTGGGATCCTCTATCATTGCCAGTGCCAGGCCTTTTGGAGAGATCACTGTGCCTTTCAATCTGAGATTCAACTGGCTTTCAACGGGCTTCCCCACATCGGGGGTTTTTTGGGTCTGGACCTTTGCTCCATTCTCACCCATGGAGAAGATGTTTCTTCTGGCAATGACCTCGTAATGTTCTTTTGGCTTGAGGGATGGGAGTTCCAAGGACTTGGGCTGCGGATCCGCAGCAGGAAGGGCCTGCGCTATAAGCGCATCAGCGCGAAGGACCTTTGCCAGATTCATACCAAAAAAAATCGTCGCCCCTCCGCCAGCTAATACCGCAGCTATGACAAGAAGGTCTATGTACTTTTCCAGGATCCTCATTTCAGCAAACCACCTTACCAGCAGTCCCCAGCAGATTCAAGATTCTTGAGCAGGGAGGGCCTACCCGTCCCCATCTCCTCGAGTTCGAACCCCCTCTCCCCTCATGGCCTTCTCTTCTCGTGCACCCTCCACATGTCCTCGTCGGTATAGCACTTTTCATCCTCATCTGCCCTAAGGGCGTCTCTTTCCACATCCCTCGTGTCCTTAGGAGACTCAAGGACCTCCCTATAGTACTCGTGCTGGATGAGAAGATTCATCACCTCGTTGGTTCCGGTCCAGATCTGAGTCAACCTCGTGTCTCTCACTATTTTCTCTATGGGATAGACGTCCGTATAGCCGATTCCTCCCATTATTTGCATGGCCTGATTCGCCACATTCCAGGCCACATCCGTGGCGAATTTCTTCGCCTCGCTCACAAGCCTCCTGGCGTAGGGGGCCTTTTCATCCACGGCCCTCGCAGCCAGGTATACCAATCCCCTTGCGGCATCGAGCTGGGTTATGGCATCTGCCACCTTGAAGCTCACCCCTTGGAAACTCCTTATGGGCTGGCCGAAAGCGTATCTTCTGTGACTGTATCTGGCTGCGATCTCCAGGGCTGCCCGAGCTCCTCCTATGCTCGCCGCTGCCGAGGTCATCCTCTCGGGTATCATCATCTGATTGAAGACCATGGCCCCTCCGTGGAGACCTCCTATGAGATTCTCCTTGGGAACCCGGACGTCCCTGAAGACAAGTCTTCCAGTCCCTCCCCCCCTTGTTCCCATGAGGCCGTAAAGGTACTCCGCTTCCACCCCCGGGCCTCTTTCTATTATGAGTGCGCTTATCCTGCTATATTTGTCCGCTTTGGGGTCGAAATTGGTACGGCAATAGACCAGGAAGATATCCGCCTCCGCTGCGCCCACAACGAAGCGCTTCTGTCCATTCACCACGAAATGATCTCCCTGGAGCACTGCCTTGGTAGTGGCCCCGAAGAAGTCTGAACCACCCCTCGGCTCCGTTAGGGCCTCTGCACTTATCTTCTCTCCTCTGAGAATGGGGACTAGATATTTTTCCTTCTGCTCATCGGTCCCGAATACGTGGAGAGCTTCCCCAACTATCGAGGGCATCACGAAGGCACATCCGAGGGCCGTGCCCAGAACCCCTACCTCCTCGTCGGCCACGATCTCCGCTGTCCAGGGAAGTCCCCTTCCACCCCATCTGGGGTCGAATCTGAGCCCGAGAAGCTTGTGGGCAGCGAGTTTCCGGACAAACTCCCTAGGATACTTGATCTCCTCCCTGTCCATGGCCCTAATGTAGTCGGGTGACACCTCTTCCCTCACGAATCTCCTCACCTCTTTCTGGAGCTCCCTTGCTTCCTCACTGAGAACTACATGGTAGTACATTTGGCCCTCCTTCTTCCGTGGGACACTGGTAGTGGGCTTACCATTTCGATGCTACGTACGGCTTCTTCAAACCTCTGTCCTTGTCTCATCCCTTGCCCCAGCTTCAGTTTCTATCCATCTCTCTCTTCATGGGAAACATTTCCGGGTAGTCGCCCATTATCCCATCCACTCCAAGTCGGAGAAACCTCTCTATCCTTCTCTTGTGGTTCACTGTCCACACGTGGACTTCCAGACCCAGGTGGTGAGCTGCTTCTATGAAGCCTCTTGTTATGTAATCGACCCCCATCCACTTTTCGGGTATTTGGAGGGCCTTAGCATCCGTGAACAAGGCCCCCTTTTTTCCCCGAGCATACCACTTGGCGAACATCCATCCTTCTTTTCTGGAGGCACTTGTTGGGACGCTGCCTCGGAACTTGGCCCTGACCCTCAAGATGACCTCGTGATATCTCGATGCAATGAGAACCCTATCAAGGGAGTCGTTTCTCGAGAGCACCTCCCAGAGAAGTTCCTCCATGGGAGGAAATCTCTGCTTTACCTCTATGTTGAGCATGACATCCGGGAAAGCTCTGAGAACCTCTTCCAATGTGGGTATCCTTATGCCCTTTCCCCGGAAGGGATAGGAGCCCTGGCCTCTCAGCCGGAACCAGTAACCTGCATCCAGTCCCTTGAGTTCCTTCAAAGTCAAATCTCTCACCGAGCCCCTACCATCTGTGGTCCGATCCACTGACTCGTCGTGGATGACCACGACCTTCCCATCCTTCGAACTCCACACATCCAGCTCCAGGTATCGAACACCCCTTTCCACCGCCCTCGAGAAGGCCTCCAGAGTGTTCTCGGGGAATTCTCCTGAAGCTCCCCTGTGGGCGAAGAACCGAGGTGGGGCTTGACACGAGAAGAACCGGTGATCTGGACTCGTGAGTGTCCTCTGGGTTTGAGGCCTGGAGATTGAGACCATTGAGTTATCTCTTCCCTATCACCCCATTGCCCGTTTCTGCCAGAAGGGAGATATATCCCTGAGTCTGCCCACTATCCGGGGGAGGTGGTCCAGAACGTATGCAACGTCTTCCTCTGTATTGAATCGCCCCAAACTGAACCTGATGGAACCGTGTGCCGCTGTATAGGGAACTCCCATGGCCCTCAAAACGTGAGACGGCTCCAAAGAACCAGAGGTGCACGCTGAACCAGATGAAGCGCATATCCCCAGATCGCTCAACATTAGGAGAAGGCTTTCCCCTTCCACATATTCGAAGCAACAACTCAAGGTATTGGGAACCCTGGGCGCCCCTTTTCCGTTCACGAGCACGTTGGGAATAGTTTTCACAATCCCCTCTTCGAGCTTATCCCTCAAGCTCTTGAGGCGAGCCATCTCCTCCGATAGGTTTTCCCTCACGAGCTCCGCTGCCTTTCCAAGACCAACTATGTAAGGGACGTTCTCGGTACCTCCTCTCCTTCCTCTCTCCTGATGACCCCCTATCATGAATGGAGAGATCCTGGTTCCCTTTCTCACATAGAGGACTCCTATGCCCTTGGGAGCATAGATCTTGTGGCCGGACATGGTGAGAAGGTCCACAGGGAGTTCCTTCAGATCCACTGGCACTTTCCCGACCGCTTGAACCGCATCAGTGTGGAAGGGTATTCCCCTAGATTTGACTATCTCTCCTATCTCCTTTATGGGGAAGACCACACCCGTTTCATTGTTGGCAAACATGATGCTCACAAGGGCAGTATCGTCAGTGAGGGCCGACCTCAGCTCTTCCAGATCCAGTCTTCCTTCTCTATCGACCCTGAGCTCAGTCACCCTGTAACCCTTTTGTCTCAGGTATGGGACCTGATTCCAGACCGCTGGATGTTCCACCCTGGTGGTTACGAAATGCCTTTTGTCGGGCCTCGCCTCGAGCATACCCCTTATGGCAGCGTTGTCGCTTTCTGTCCCACAGCTTGTGAACACTATCTCCTCGGGATGGGCATTGAGGAGCTCGGCCACCTTCTCCCTTGCCTCCATTACCGCTTTTCCGGCCTTGGCACCAAGCACGTGCATACTGGAAGGATTCCCGTAACTTTCAGAAAAGTAAGGGAGCATCGCCTCCACAACTTCCGGATCCACCCTGGTAGTGGCATTGTTGTCCATGTAGACTATTTTCATCACTCAACCTCCCTCACAACCAGCTCCTCTGAGACCATCTCCTTGAGCCTCTCCTCAATCCCCTTTATGGTCACGCCAGCACTCGGGCATCCCGTGCAGAGCCCTCTCAAGGATACCATGACCATGTTTCCTTCCACATCCACAAGTTCCAGATCTCCTCCGTCCTTCTGGAGCTCAGGACGGATATACCTTTCTATGGTCTCCTCGATCAGTTTTATTTTCTGAAGGTTGGTGAGACGCCTCATGGGGCCATGAGGCATTGGGGCCTTCTCCTGGCTCATTGCCCTTAGAATCTCCTCTATCTTCTCGTGACATTTCCCACAGCCACCCCCTGCCTTGGTATAGTGAGTTACCTGCTCCCTTGTAGTGAGATGGTTTTCCTTTATCGCCCTCTCTATCTCCTCCTGCGTCACCCCAAAGCACTCGCACACAAGGGGGGATGCCAGGCTTTCCCTGGTCTGGCCTCGATAATTGGCAATGGCAGCGAGGAGGGCTTCCCTTCCCATGACAGAGCAATGCATCTTCTCCTCGGGGAGCCCTCCCAAGTACTCTGCTATGTCCCTATTGGTTATTCGCATGGCCTCATCCACGGTCTTTCCTATGATCATCTCCGTGAGCGCCGATGAGGAGGCTATGGCACTAGCGCAGCCAAAGGTCTGAAACTTGGCGTCAGTTATCCTCCCTGTGGGATCCACCTTTATGTACAGGGTGAGGGCATCCCCGCATGCCATGGACCCCACCTCACCGACCCCGTCCGCATCCTCAATCACCCCGACGTTTCTGGGGTTCCTGAAATGATCCATAACCTTCTCGCTGTAGTTCCACATCTCTCAGACCCCCATTCCATTCCTTTTGCCCATTGGACATCCTTATCTATCATACTCCTCAGAGGACCATCAAGGGATGGGAATTCCATCTTCTTTTGCTTTTTGTCCCCCGTCACACCGAGGGCCTTGGCAAGAGGACCTCTCTTCTAGATACCATCCTCTCGCGGTATCCCTGGTATAGCCAAACACATGCTCCACCCCTTTTATCCCCAGATGCCTGACGGTTCCAAATAGGACCATCTCCTAAGGCGTATCGTCCCGAAGGCTCAAATCCTAGGTCTCAAGGAGAGCTCAGTATCTTCTGATTGCAACCGAGGTCGAATTGGAAACCCATCTCCAGGGCCTCTCTCGGGGGCATCTCTTTGACTGGACGTGGAATGGGGATGGGCCACGTTGACTGCCGACAAATGTATGGCCCGGGGGAAAATTGCAGGGCCCCAGATGGCCCTGGAGGGAAAGGTCCTCAGGTACGATCGAGCCTGGGGAGAGAGGCTGAACCCTAGCTTCTTTCCTCCAAGGCTCTCAGAGCCTCACCTATCCGCTCGATTCCTTTTGTTATTTCCTTTTCCGACAGAGCGAAGGAGAGGCGAATATGCTTTGTGGATCCAAATGGCTCTCCTGCTACAACCGCCACCTTGGCCTCTTCGAGGAGATATGCTGCCAGGTCCGAGGAGGTCTCAAGCCTCCCTCCTGCCCACTCCTTCCCAAGGTGTTGCCCGATATTGGCGAATACATAAAAGGCCCCTTGAGGCTTCACGCAGCTCACTCCATGGATCCCATTTACCCCTTGAGTGATCTGGTCCCTTCTCTTTTGGAATTCCCTGACCATTCTCTCCACACACTCCTGGGGACCTCTCAGGGCAGCGACTGCAGCCTTCTGGGCAATCGAGGTGGGATTCGATGTGCTTTGCCCCTGAACCGTGTCCATCGCGGTGATGATCTCTTTGGGTCCCAGGGCGTAACCTATGCGCCATCCCGTCATGGCATAGGTCTTGGATACCCCGTTTATCACTACGGTCCTTTCCGCAAGTTCGGGAGAAGACCTCACTATGTGGCCAGGTTTCAACCCGTCGTATACCAGCTTGTCATACACGTCGTCAGAGATGACCGTGAGCCCCCCTTTCAGAATGAATTCGGCGAGGGAGTCCATTTCCTCTTGGGTGTAAACAGAACCAGTGGGGTTGCAAGGGCTGTTGAGAATTATCCCCTTTACCCTGGGCGTGATGAATTCTGCCAAGACCTCTGGCTTCAATTTGAAGCCGTCCTCTTCCTCTGTGGGGACCAAGACCGCTTCTGCACCAGCCATTGCCAGGATTTCAGGATAAGAGACCCAGCAAGGAGATGGAACGAGGACCTGATCTCCCTCCTCAAATAGGGCCATCACCGCATTGTAAATGGCTTGTTTGGCCCCGCAGGAAACTATAACCTGTGAAGTCTCGTAGCGAATTCCCAGCTCGGCCTCAGCCCTCTCCGCTATGGCCTCCTTGAGCTCTTCTATACCGCTTACAGGGGTATACTTGGTAAAGCCCTCCTTGATGGCCCTTACAGCTGCTTCCTTTATGTGGTCGGGAGTGTCGAAGTCCGGTTCCCCAGCCCCGAAGCCAACAACATCGATTCCTCGTGCCTTCATGGCCTTTGCCTTGGCAGTTATCGCCAGAGTGGCCGAAGGTCTGATCCTGTTCATTCGACGGGCTAGTTTCATGTGGACTTGCTCCTGGAAAATTTTTCAATGAGCCTCCTGTTAACTCCTTCGGGGACAAGCCCTTCCACTGATCCTCCGAAGCTTGCAGCCTCTTTTATGATCCTCGAGCTCACGTAGAACCACCTGAAACCGGTCATCAAGAATATGGTATCTATCTCCCTATTGAGCCTTCTGTTCATGATGGCCATCTGGAACTCGTACTCGAAGTCCGAGAGGGCCCTGAGTCCCCTTATTATGACCTTGACATGGTGCTTTGCCGCGTAGTCCACGAGAAGCCCATCGAAGGCATCCACCGTGACCCTTGGCTGTGGCCCTATTGCCTCCCGGATCATCTCCAGGCGCTCTTCCACCGTAAAAAGGGGAGCCTTCCCAGGGTTCTTGGCAACAGCGACAATGAGATGGTCGAAAAGCTCGAGGCCCCTACGAATTATATCCAGATGACCGTTGGTTATGGGATCGAAAGAACCAGCATAGATGGCCTTGCTGGGCCTCCTCACCACATCCAAGAGCCCGCCTCTCTCCTTATCGCTCATCTCTCCCACTCCAGGACCGATTAGTTTCCTTTGTGCTCCGGAGTTTATCCTGCCCTCTTTGTAGACATGTCGAGACTCCCCGGAGGATTCATGATGCCACATAAAGGCTCACAAGCGTATCCCCGTATCTCCTCCTCGATTCCAGGACCAAGGAACCTATTTTCTCCTCCATCTCCTCCCTTTTGGAATGCTCCATGACCACCATTCCCCCGGAAGCGACCCAACCCCTCTGGGCCAACTCCAAAAGACACTTCCTAGCGAGGTCTTTCTCATAAGGAGGATCCGCGAAAACGACCTGGTACCTTTCCCTTTCGGGCCCTTTCCTCAGAAACCTAAGGGCATCTGCCTTGACAACCTTTGCCATTGCAACCAACCCCATCCTAGAGAGATTTTCCCTCAAAAGATGTGCTGCAGCGGGATCCCTTTCCACAAAAACAGCCCTCTTTGCCCCTCGGCTCAAGGCCTCTATCCCCAACGCCCCGGATCCAGCAAACAGATCCAATACCTCGCATGTCTCCCATTCCAATTGCACGAGATCGAATATGGCCTCCTTGACCCTCTGGGATGTTGGTCTCAGCCTATAGCCGGAAAGGGTTCTGATCCTTCTTCCCTTGAGAAATCCTGATACTACCCTCAAGTTCCCTTCCTCTCTGGGGACCACCTGTATCTTGGGGAGGATGGTAAAGCTCAGTGACCGCATCCAACCTCGTGGAAATTGGCCCCTGGACCGGAACCCAGAGATCCCCCTTTACATTCTCCCGGGAGCATCTTCCCTACCCGAAGCCCCAACATCCGAGATCCATTGGTGTACCCCCTTCTAGCCCCCTGGCATCCGGCGGGGAGGGGAATCGGGTAAAAGCAGGGAAGGACACCTTTGGATCCTGGGAGATTCAAAGACCCTCCACGGGATAAATACCACATGATTTTTCCACCATCAACTTTGTCCCCCCCTTGCCATCTCCCTCTGCATATTTATCCATGCCTCGAAATTCTCCTGGATTATGCCGTAGTGCTCAGGGGTATCTATATCCAGGGCTGCTCCTCCCAAGTGGGTTTCCACGGTGGAAAATCTAGTCCTCAGGAGCCTGGAGACGCTTCTTTCCAGTCTGTCCTTGGTCATGCACCATGCTGGTATCCTGTAAAGGCGAACTCTGGGCACCCTGTGGAGCATGGCTGCCAGGTGTAGGAGCGTGTACCAGGTGGCCGTAGCCAGTGTAGCCTCCTCCACCTTGAACATTTCCCAGAGGAGTCTCACGATGGAGCTCCACTCTCTCTGGAGCCTGTAGTCGTAGATCTTCTGAATGTAGTGCCTGTTTCCCACCTTAAGGGGTCTTACCAGGTGAAGGTTGTTTTGCCTGTAGCTTCCTTCCCTCACGTGGAAACACATGAGCCTTATTCCCCTCCTGTGTTTTTGGGGATAGTATCGGCTGAGAGTCTCCGAGGAGGTTATCCCCACCACATAGTCATGTCTTGACATGTCGCATCCCATCACGAATTCGTTCACCTCCTCCGGGACGAGCAGGGGGATATCGCACGGCACTATCATGGCCACTATGGACTCGGGGTCAACTGAGCCCTCTCTGTCCACTTCATCCTCGAGAAGTTTCTCGAAGGCCTGCCATATGTTCTGATAGAGGGTCTCCCTTTGTTGCAATACCTCAACCTGTTTGGTGCCCCTGAAAGGAATGTTGGGACGTTCCAGCGCCTCGAGGTACTTTTCCCTCGGCCCCACTATATAGATTCTGTCTACCCAGGGGCTCTGCTCCAGGGAGGCCAAAACGTAGGTGAAGACTGGAGCACCGGCCAGTTCCAGTAGTCCCTTGTTGACCCCCAAAACTGGCCTAGCTCTTCCCCTGTCCCCAGCAGCCATTATCACTGGATACCGTTTGAGGGGCCCTCCATTCCCTTGAACGGACACAACTCTCCTCTTCTCGCAGTCATGGGGACTGAGGTAGTCCGAGATGACTTTTCCCCTTCCCCAGAGGAACTGGCTTCAGACCAAGTAATCCCGGATGAGGATTTCTGCAATTTGGATGGCGTTAAGTGCGGCGCCCTTCCTCAAGTTGTCCGCAACCACCCAGAGATTCAGGCCGTTTTCGACCGAGGTGTCCTCCCTTATCCTTCCCACCCAAGTCTCGTCTCCGCCAGCAGCCAGTATTGGCATGGGGTACTTTTTCTCCGCTGGATCGTCCCAGAGCTTGACCCCTGGAGCTCGAGAGAGTATCTCCCTCGCCTCTTGAACGGTGAGTTTTCGCTCTGTCTCTATGTTTATCGCCTCGGAATGTCCCCTGAAGACAGGGACCCTCACAGTGGTAGCCGTCACTCGGATGGTCTCGTCCTCCATAATCTTTTTGGTCTCGTTGACCATCTTCACTTCCTCTTTGGTGTACCCATCGTCGAAGAAGACATCTATGTGGGGGAGACAGTTGAAAGCTATGGGGTGCGGGTAGACCTTGGGTTCCAAGGCCTTGCCCTCCACCCAGGCTCTCACCTGGGCTTCCAGTTCCAATATGGCCCTCATCCCTGTACCGGAAACCGACTGGTATGTCGAGACCACGACCCTGCGAATCCTGGCTCTGTCATGGAGTGGCTTGAGGACAACAACCATCTGTATGGTGGAGCAGTTGGGATTCGCTATGATTCCCTTTTTCTTGTAAAGGCTTATGGCATGAGGGTTCACCTCCGGGACCACGAGGGGCACATCAGGATCCATTCGGAAGGCACTGGTATTGTCCACGACCACACAACCCGATCTGGCAGCAATCGGGGCAAACCTCTCGCTCACAGAACCGCCTGCTGAGAAGAGGGCTATTTGCACGCCCTCGAAGCTCCTCTCATCCAGGACTTTGACCGGGATTTCCTCTCCTCTGAACTTCACGCTCTTCCCAGCTGACCTCTCCGAGGCTAGGGGGACAAGCCTCTCCACTGGGAAGTTCCTCTCCTCCAAGATCCTCATCATCTCGGTTCCCACCGCCCCAGTGGCACCGACTACAGCCACATTGTATCTTCTCTCCCTCACAGCACCTCCTCCTTGCTAATCTCCGGGGTCTCGCGATTCAGGGACACACTGCCTCTCCTCAAGGCCCTTCTCGCCATGGCAATGGGGCCAGAGAGAGCGTAGGCAATTGAGAAGAGGAATAGGGTCACTGGGGGATTTGCCAGCACAACCACCAAAACGAGGACGCACAGGACCAAGGCCTGAAAAGGTCTTTGCCTCACCAGTTCCGCATTCTTGAAACTCTGGTAAGGAATGTTGCTGACCATCAGAAAGGAGAGGACGTACAGGGATCCCACAACGGCGATCTGGACGGCCCTTTCCTCTGGTCCCACACTCTTAGCCAAAAGGACCATGGTTGCCACCACAGCCGCCGCAGCGGGTATGGGCAAGCCTTTGAAATGGGCCATACTTCCCTTGTGGGCCAGGGTGTTGAATCGGGCAAGCCTCAAGGCCCCGCATGCCAGGAACAGGAAGGCTGCGAGCCATCCGATCCTTCCCAGGTCCTCTGCCACCCAAAGAAAGGCCAGTACTGCTGGAGCAACACCAAAGGCCACTACATCCGAGAGGGAATCGTATTCCACGCCGAAATGGCTCGTGGTGCGAGTGGCCCTGGCAATTCTCCCGTCGAGCCCGTCGAAGAAAAAGGAAGCCAATATGGCCAAAGCAGCTTTCTCGAAATCCGCTCCTATGGCTGCCATGATGCTATAGAACCCGCAGAACAGGCTAGCTGTGGTGAGAAGATTCGGGAGTAAATAGAAACCTCTTCTCGGGGTCGACCTGGGACCTCTCACCTTCAATCTCTTCTTCATCGCAATTTCTCCTCTTTTCAGTCCAATGATTCCCTCTTGTCTACCCAGTAACCTAAAATGGTCTCTCCTCCCCAAACCCTTTGGCCTATCCTGACATCTGGATCGAACCCGGGAGGAAGATAAGTATCAACCCTGGACCCGAATCTTATCATGCCAATGGGAAGGCCATGGGGCAAGACCATTCCCTCCTTTACCCAACACACTATTCTCCTGGCCAGAATCCCAGCTACCTGCACGCACAAGACCCGCCTTCCGTCCTTGGTCTCCATCCTGAGGATATTCCTCTCGTTCAAATTGGAGGCCTCGTTCTTGTCCGCGGGCCTGAACCTTCCCTTTTCGTGGCGAACTTCCACTACCCTTCCCGCAACCGGAGAACGATTTACATGGACATTGAACACGGACATGAAGATGCTGACCTTTGTCCAGTGACCTTTCTCTCCCAAAGGATCCTCGACCTCTGCCACTTGGACCACTCGGCCGTCAGCAGGAGATAGGACAACGCGCGGGTCCCTGAGGGGCCTTCTCGTGGGGTTCCTGAAAAACATGGCCACAGAAAAGGCCACAACAATTCCTGCCCAGCCCAATAGCGACCACCCAACCCCAAAGCCCGCAATCCCCAGTGCCAGAGGAGGAAGAATGAAGGGATAGCCCTCCCTCAGGATCTTTCCCCTTGCAGGTATCCCGGATCTCTCCTCTCCCATGGCCAGATCTCACCTCGACCATAGAGGGATGCCACGGCCCATGGCGAATCTTCTCATCTTGCCCATCTTTTTCATCATCTTCCTCATCTCCAGGAAGTTCTTGAGGAGCCTATTCACGTCTTGGACAGTCGTGCCACTTCCCTTGGCTATTCTCAATCTTCTGCTCCCGTTGATTATCGTGTGATTGCGCCTCTCCTCTTTTGTCATGGAGCAGATTATGGCCTCCATCTTCTTGAGCTCCTTCTCCCCAAATGTGGGGTCCAAGGCTCCTCTTATGTTTCCTGCTCCTGGGATCATCTTCACGAGATCCTCGAGAGGTCCCATCTTCCTCACTTGCCTTATCTGTTCCAGCAGATCCTCGAGGGTGAACTCCTCCTTCCTGAGCTTCCTTTCGAGTTCCAGAGCCTTCTTCTCGTCATATGCCGTTTGAGCCTTCTCTATGAGGGTGAGGACATCTCCCATCCCGAGGATGCGGGAAGCCATCCTGTCTGGGTAGAAAACCTCCAACGCATCCAGCTTCTCCCCCACTCCCACGAGGACTATGGGCCTCAGGGTAACGGCCCTTATGGACAGAGCTGCCCCTCCCCTCGCATCCCCATCCAGTTTCGTGAGGACTACGCCCGTTATCTGGATCTTCTCATTGAAGCTCTGAGCTATCTGAACTGCATCTTGGCCCGTCATGGCATCCACAACGAGCAGTACCTCTTTTGGGGCAACTGCAACCTTTATCTTGCGAAGCTCTTCCATCAATGGCTCGTCTATGTGGAGCCTTCCAGCTGTATCCAGGATCAGCACCTGGAGGCCCTTTTCTCTTGCCCAGTTCTGTGATTTCACAGAGATTGAAACTGGATCCTCCCCTGGGGCTGGCTTGTAAACGGGAACGTTTAGCATCCTGCCCAGCTGCTCCAACTGCTCTATGGCCGCCGGCCTGTAGACATCTGCCGGAACCATCCCAACTGTCTTCCCTTGAGCACGCAACCATTTGGCGAGCTTTGCAGCCGTAGTGGTCTTTCCCGAGCCCTGCAATCCCACGAGCATCAAGGAGGCTGGCGACCCGCTAAGGTTGAGCCTCCTCTCCCCCTCTCCCATGAGCCTCACCAGTTCCTGGTGCACCACTTTGAGGAGCTGCTGGCCGGGAGTGAGGCTCTGGAGCACCTCCTGCCCCAATGCCTTTTCCTTTACCGACTCGATGAACTCCTTGACCACCTTGTAATGGACATCCGCCTCAAGCAGGGCTAGCCTGACCTCCCTCAAGGCCTCCTGTATGTTGGCCTCTGTCAGGGTGCCATGGCCCCTCAGTCTCTTGAAGAGAGCCTGAAGCTTTTCACTGAGGTTGTCGAACATTTGCCGCTCCCAGGAACTTCACTTTGCGAGCAGTTAAGGGATGTTAAAGGATTCGGGGCCGCACTGTCAATGAACTCTTCACTCCCAATGAGTGACCGCTAGGCCGGAAAAATTGCACCTCTCGACCGAGGGATCATCAGGAACTTCCCCCTTCCAAGGCCATTTTCACGAGCTCTATGGGATGGAGGACTCTTATGTGCTTTTCCGAGTCCAGGTGAGCGTTTATGGTGATCCTGCAGCCAGGACAACCCGTTGCCACTACGCATGCCCCCGTTGCCTCTATGCTCTTTATCTTCCTGGCTGTGATCTTGGAGGAGATCTCCGGGTGCTCCACCTGGAAGGACCCCCCTCCCCCGCAGCAGGCATCGGGTGCATCCATCTCCACAAATTCCACATTGGGCAAACCGGCCAGCACCTTTCTCGGCAAGATTCCCACCCCCTGCCCCTTGAGGAGATGACAGGGGTCGTGATAGGTGACCCTGAGTCTTGGCCCCTGAGGGCTCATATCAGGGAGCCAGCTCATGTGGTCTCCGATGAAGGCCATGACGTCTCGAGTCTTGGAGGCCAGAATCCTGGCCTTTTCCACAAGATCCTCGTCCACTTTCTCCCCGAGCTCCCTCAGTTCTTCCAAAATATGAGGATACTCCTTGACAAAAGCCGATCCGCATGTGGCGCAATCCACGATCACTGCATCCACTCCCTCCCTCACGAATTCCTCCAGCACTTCCTCGATGCATCCCAGGGAATCTTCCCTGGCTCCCGAGAGAAATATCGGGATTCCACAACAACCCTGTCTTTTTGGGGTTATCACCTCCACCCCCATCTCGGAGAGGACATCCACCACAGCCCTCCCCACTTCCCCGAAAATGTAGTTGGTGGCGCACCCGTGAAAATAAAGGACCCTTGCCCTCACCTCGCCCTTGGCCTGGGTCACTTCCGGCACTTCTTTGGAAAAGGGTTCTGGGTTGAAGTCAGGAAGCCTGGAGAGGGGAAGAGCCCCCAACCTCATTCCTTCTCCCAACGATTTCCCCATGGCGGACCTGGCCCAGCGGGCAACTCTGGTGGATCCTCCCATCAGCCATCTATGTGCCAGAAGCTGGAAGAGGATCTTCTTTTTCCATTCGATTCCAAACCTCTGAATTGCCCTCCATCTCAGTCCTGAAAAAAGCTTGTCACCTTGCACCCCGCTGGGGCAGGCCGAGACACAAGATCCGCAAAGGAGACACTGGGAGAGGATCTCCCTCATTCTGGGGGTTATCTCCAGATCCCCTTCCAACAGTTTCCTCGACAGCTGGACCTTTCCCCTGGGAGAGAGGGACTCCAGGAGGACCTCTCTGTACACCGGACATGCAGCCAGACAGAGTCCACACTTGTTGCAGTGGTGAATGTTCTCCAATGTCTTCTCGCTCAGGAGAGCCCCCCTGTGACTCGAAACCTCTGACACCTTCTCCCTCCTAATCTCTTTGGCCCTGGGAGACCCATGAACCCGGGGAAAACTCTCTCATACGAACTTTCCCGGGTTGAGTATCCCCTTGGGATCCAAGCTCTTTTTTATCTGCCTCAAAACCTCCCTGGTCTCGGGGGTCATCACCATGTTCAGGAATCGCTCCTTGGCAAGTCCTATCCCATGTTCTCCAGATAGCGTCCCGCCCAATTCCACGGCCTTGGAAAAGAGATCCTCGGTAAACTTCTCGACCCTCTCCATTTCCTCTCTGTCCCTTTTGTCGAAGAGGATCAGGGGGTGCATGTTACCGTCTCCTGCATGAGCTAACACCCCTACCGTGACCCGATGCCTAGCTGCAAGTTCCGTGATTTCCCTCACCATAGCTGGAAGCTTGCTCACCGGCACCGTGACATCCTCCACTATGCAATTGGGCCTTGCCCTGGCCATGACGCCAAAAGCCGTTCTCCGAGCGAACCATAGGATCTCCTCGTCCGTCGCCTCCCTCGAAACCCTGATTTCCTTCGCACCGTTCTCCCTGCAAAATTGAGCCACCCTCTGCGTTTCCCTCTCCACGGAGTCCTTCGAGCCGTCCACTTGTATCAGCAAGAGGCCTTCAGCATCGATGGGCAGCCCTATCCTGTGGGACTCCTCTATGAGTTTCATGACTGTTGAATCCATGAGCTCCAAGGCAACGGGCACAATACCTGATGCCATTATCCTGGAGACTGCCTTTCCAGCACCATCCAAGGTCTCAAATATGGCCTGGATGCTCTTTTGGGCCTCTGGCTTCGCTATGAGTTTCACGGTTATGGAAGTCACGATGCCAAGTGTCCCTTCGGATCCGCAGAAAAGACCTGTGAGGTCGTACCCTGTGACATTCTTCGTGGTCTTCCCCCCTGTATGGATTACTCGGCCATCGGCCAACACCACAGTGAGACCGAGGAGGTAATCCCTCGTGACCCCGTATTTTACCCCCCTTGGCCCACCGGCATTCTCAGCGACATTTCCCCCTATTGTGGAGACATTCAGAGATGCTGGATCTGGGGGATAGAAAAGGCCATATTTCGCAGCCTCTTTCTGGAGGTCGCCATTGACCACCCCTGGCTCCACTACCGCATACCTGTCCTCGGGGTTTACCTCTAATATCCTGTTCATCTTGGTGAGGCAAAGGACGATCCCGCCTCTGAGGGGCAGAGTCCCGCCCACGATATTGGTTCCAGCCCCCCTCGGTGTGACTGGAATCTCCTCCCTGTACGCCACCTTCATCACGGAAGAGACCTCTTCTGTGCTAGTTGGGAATACGACCGCATCAGGCAGGGCATCTGGCAGGTATGCGTCGTAAGAGTAGGCCATTAGGTCTTCTGGGCCCGATAAGTAATCCTCTTCCCCGACTATTTCCCTCAGCTCCTCCGAAACCTTCTGGGAAAGCATGTCCCCTCCTTGCCCGAGGCCCACATTGTGGGCCTTGTGATTCCCAGGTCTCAAGGCCACCTGTGGGATCTCTCCCTATGAGACCCCATTTCATGACTCCCACCACAGCAGTTCACGAGACCTAGACATCAGGTCCTCCCCCTCAAGGGGACACCCATTTCGTATTCTACCCCATGGGGCAAGGATTCCAAGGGAGGTCGAGGAGTCATCGGTTTCTTGACAATGGACTCATGGTGAGGATACCTTTTCATGGTCCCGCGAAGGAACAATCCAATCACAAAGCCCAAGGAGATCTTCATGACCCAGAGGAAGAAACTAGGAAGGTGGGAACTCCAGCGGATGAAAGAAGAAGGAAAGAAGGTTGCCTGGATAACAGCGTATGATTATTGGACAGCGTATTTCGCCGAGCAGGCCGGAATGGACATGCTTCTCGTGGGAGACTCCATGGGCATGTGCATTTACGGATACGAGGGCACGATCCCCGTGACCATGGAGCAGTGCATAGTCCACTCCGAGGCCGTGAGGAGGGGAGCCCCCAATACCTTCGTCATAGGGGATATGCCCTTTCTCTCTTATCAGGTGAGCGTCGAAGAGGCCGTGAGGAATGCAGGAAGGTTCTTCAAGGAAGCCAGAGTTGACGCCATAAAATTGGAAGGGGGTAGGAGGGTTTGCCCTCAGATCAGGGCCATATCGGACGGTGGGATGTTGGTCATGGGCCACATAGGTCTCACTCCCCAGAGTTCTGGCCAACTCGGAGGGTTCAAGGCTCAAGGAAGAACCGCTGAGTCGGCCATGGAATTGTTGGAGGACGCCGTAGCGGTAGAGGAAGCTGGAGCTTTTGCCCTTTTGGTGGAAGCTGTGCCACCAGAGGTCACAAAGCTCATAAGGGACACCCTCAAGATACCCGTGTACGGAATAGGGGCAGGTGTGCACACAGATGGAGAGGTGATGATCTGCAGTGACATCTTGGGAATTTTCCAGGCCTTCACCCCTAAATTCGTGAAGAGATATGCGAACTTAGGACAGGAGATGGTGAGGGCCTTCAGGGAATATGCCGAGGAGGTGAGGCAGAGGAAGTTTCCAGGACCTGAGCACTCTTACTCCATGCTCGAGGGCGAGGCATCGAAGTTGGAGGAGGCGGTCAAGAATTGGAGGAAGGGATAGATCAGGAAAGAAAGGAGGCCTAACGAAGGGTCTCACCACTCACACCTCAGAAGGGAGGGAACTGAGATGAGGACAAAGATGGCAAAGATTCTCTTGTGGTCTCTCGCGGCCCTTGTGGCATGCACCTTTGGAGGCACGGCTTCGGCCCAGTACAAGGCCACCATGAAGCTGGCCTCCGCCACCCCTATGGATCACCCTTACAATGTGGGAGCCAAGAAGTTTGCGGACCTCATAAAGGAAAGGACACAAGGTCGCATAGAGATAAAGATCTATCCCGCAGGACAGCTGGGTAAAGGGGAAAGGGAGATGACCGAAGGGGTTCAGCAGGGGGCCATAGACCTTCTTGTCACCTCGACGGGGCCCATGGGTGGTTTCAGCCCTTCCATAAACATACTGGATTTTCCCTTTCTCTTTCGGGATTACCAACACGTTGACTCAGTTCTCGACGGCCCAATAGGGAGGAGGCTCCTGGACGATTTCGAAAAGGCCAATCTCAAGGGACTGGCCTTCTGGGAAAATGGATTCAGGCACCTGACCAATAGCAAGAAACCAGTGAGAAATGTGGAGGATGCGAGAGGTCTAAAGATTCGGACCATGGAGAACAAGGTTCACCTCGCAGCTTGGAAGGCAGCGGGTCTGAACCCCACGCCCATGGCCTGGGGGGAAGTGTTCACGGCCTTGCAACAAAGGGTAATAGATGGCCAGGAGAATCCCGTCGCTGTGATCCACAGCACAAAGTTATGGGAGGCAGGACAGAAGTACTTCTCCTTTACGGCCCACGTTTACTCACCGGCTCTGCTCCTCATCAACAAGAAGCTCTTCGAGGCCATGCCCAAAGAGGATCAGGAAATCTTCCTGAAGACCGCTCTGGAAGTGGCCCAGTTTCAAAGGAAAATCAACAGGGATGCGGAAGAGGAAAAGTTGAAAGAGATGGAGACAAAAGGGGTCATGGTGGTGCGCGATGTGGACAGGGATAGCTTCAAGAGGGCCATGTCTCCAGTTTACGACGAGTTCTCGAGTCAGTTCCCCAGAAGCCAGATCGAGGAGATAATGAATGCCAAGTGAGGGTCCGAGGAGGCCCCTTTGAAAGGGATGAAAGGGGCCTCCTCGACCCAAGCCCGGGAGAGCCCTTTGGGTGAGGCCGCATCCCATCTCCCGGAGGCACGCTTCTGACCCCATGGATGAGGGCGAGGCCCGGGAGGCGTTTGACGGAAAAATGGACGGTCTTCGGAGATTCAATCACTTCCTCGTGAAGGCGGGATCATGGGGGACAATGCTTTTCATCGCGATCATAGCGATTGTTGTCCCTTACGAGGTGGCGGGGAGGTATATTTTTGGGAAAATGACGGTCTGGTCTGGAGAGGTGGCCATCTATTCCCTTGCTTGGGCATCCATGTTGGGCGGGGCTGTGGGGTTGAGGAAAGGTTACCAGGTAGCCGTGACATCTCTGGTCGAGGCAGTGCCCAAAAAGCTTTCCTGGCTTCTCAGGGGCGTGGGATATTCATTCTCTCTTTTTTTCTATGGAGTCATGGTGGCATGGGGGTCGTACCAGACTCTCTACAATTTCAAGCAGACATCTCCGGCCATGGGACTGATTATGAGCATTCCCTATGCCTCTATCCCTGTTGGTTTCTTCATCATGTTTTCGGTCACATTGGAAGAGTTTCTCACGCTCCTCGTGGAATTTAAAAGGGACGATGGGAGATGATCCTGGTCTTCGCCATCTCTTTCGTTTTCCTTCTCCTTGTGGCTGCCCCCATAGTCGTGGCCTTGGGCGGATGCTCCCTGGTCTACGCCCTCGTGAGCGGAAACATTCCCCTCACTACACTGGTTCAGACCACTTTCGGCGGGCTTGCAAGCTTCCCGCTTCTCGCGGTTCCCCTTTTCATTCTTGCGGGAAACCTGATGAACGCGGGGGGCATAACCCCTGATCTGGTCCGATTCACCCGTCTGCTTCTCGGCCATGTGAGAGGAGGATTGGGACTTGCCACCATCCTTGCTTGTGCGGTCTTTGCGGCCATTTCAGGGGCGGCAGTGGCCACAGCAGTGGCAATAGGTGTGGTGATGATCCCGGCAATGAAACAGGCAGGATACGACGACGACATAAGTGCCGCTCTCACCTGTGTCGCATCCTGCATGGGTCCCATAATCCCACCTAGCATTCCTTTCATCATTTACGGGGTCTCGGCCGGGGTCTCCATAGCGGCATTGTTCCTGGGAGGGGTCTTCCCAGGATTGCTTCTGGGCCTGGGGCTCATGGTCTATATGTACGTGGTCGCATCCAGAAAATCGTATCCCAGAGACCCCAGACCCACTGTCAAGGAGATCGCGAGAGCTGGATGGAGGGCATTCCCGGCGCTTTTCATGCCACTGGTCATAATGGGCGGTATCTTGACAGGGGCGTTCACTCCCACTGAGGCGGCGGGTGTGGCTGTGGTGTACGCCGCGTTTGTGGGTTCCCTCGTATACAGGAGGCTCAAGCTCAAAGACATGCCGGATGTGCTCCTGAAGTCAGGGCTCGAGTCGGGAATGGTCATGCTCCTCATTGCCATGTCCGAGCCCTTTGCCTGGATAGTGGCAGCGGACCAGATCCCCCAGCTTCTCCTGGAGTGGATGTCAGGGATAACCACTTCACCCTATCTCATCCTGCTCCTGGTGAACATCTTCCTGCTCATTTTGGGGATACCCATCGAGACAGCACCTGCCCTCGTTATAGTGACACCCATCCTGGCTCCCCTGGCAACGGCTTTCGGAATAGACCCTGTGCACTTGGGAATAATAATATGTCTCAACCTGGTCCTGGGGCTGGTCACACCTCCTGTGGGAGCGGTTCTCTTCGCGGTATGCGGCATAGCCAAGATATCCATGGACTCCCTGGCCAGGGCTATTTGGCCGCCTTTCCTGGTCGCTTTGGCGGTTCTGGGGTTAGTCACTTATATCCCGTGGTTGAGCACCTTTCTCCCCAAGCTCTTCATGGGAAGCCAATGAACGGAAAGAACGAGGGATGAGATTGAAACTTCCTTACGGTGGGAAGGAAATTCTTGTGGACATCCCGGACGATAATCTTTGCCAGGTAATGAGTCCAAAGGCCCATGAGCCCCTGGCCAACCTGGATGAGGCACTGAGACGCTCTATCTCCAACCCTTGGGGACAACCTCCCCCCTGGGAATGGATTCGGCCATCGGATAGGGTCCTGATTTTGACCGATGACAACACGAGGCTCACCCCAACGAGGAGGCTCCTTCCACCCCTTCTGGATGTCTTGAGGGATTGCGGGGTCCCAAGAGAGGGGATCTCCATCCTCATGGCCCTTGGAACACATAGGCCCATGACCAGGAAGGAGATGGAGGCCAAGGTTGGAGAGGAGGTCTTCAAAGCTCACAAGGTCTTCAACCATGAGTGGAGGGACCCAAAGCAACTGGTGGACATGGGGCTTTCGGAGCAAGGGACCCCCATAATGGTGAACAAAGTTGCACTCGAGGCGGATGTGATCATAGGCATCGGAGCCATCGTGCCCCATCATATATCGGGATTCTCTGGATCATCCAAGATAGTTCAGCCAGGGATTTGCGGGGAAGTGACGACAGCGGAGACTCACCTCCTTTCCACAAGAGGGGAAGACACCCTTCTGGGATCCGAGGGCAATCCAGTCCGGAGGGAGATGGACGAGATAGCGAGAAGGGTTGGGATGCGCACCATACTGAATGTTGTGATGACAAGTGGTGGAGAGATTGCCGGTGTATTTTTCGGGGAAACGAAGGCGGCATTCCGCGAAGGGGTCAAGTTGGCCAAGGAGATCTACGGGATCCCGCTCAACGAGACCCCAGATATAGTCATTGCCAATTCATTTCCCTGCGAAATAGACTTCTGGCAATCACACAAGTCCCTCTATCCCGCAGCAAAGATGGTGAGACGAGGAGGAGCCATCGTCATACTCACTCCAGCTCCTGAAGGGGTATCGCCAGTCCACGGGAGCATACTGGGCTTTGCGGGCTTGCCAGCCGAGAAGATAGAGGAGGCTTACAGGGAGGGGAAGATAAGAAGCGGTGTGGCAGCGGCCCTGGCCATAGCCTGGGCCAAGGTCAGGCAAAAGGCCACGGTGATAATGGTCTCCGAGGGTATAGGGAGGAAGGAGAAGGAGCTCTTGGGCTTCCTTCACGCTCGGGATGTGAACGAGGCACTTAGGATGGCTTTCAAATCCCAGGGAAAGGAAGCCAGGGTATCCGTTCTCACCCATGCGCCGGAGACCCTTCCTTTGGATCAGCGCTTTACAGAAGACGGATCGACTGGTACACTTAGCTTCCCCGAGCCAGAGAGACACTAGATCGTGGATCTGAGCAGGCCACCTGCACAGACGGCTCATCTTTCGCACGGGCCAAGACAGATCAAAGAGGAGGAGAGAGCGAAGACCATGGAAGGCCTGAGAGAGACTCATTTTCCCGGGCTCAAACTCTTGGGGAGAGGAAAGGTCAGGGACATATACGAATTGGGCGATACTCTTCTCATTGTCGCCACAGACAGGGTATCCGCCTTCGATGTGGTGATGAAGGAGCCCATCCCCGACAAGGGAAAGATTCTCACACAGATTTCGGCCTTCTGGTTCAAGGAGACGAGCTCCATAGTGCCCAATCATCTGATATCCACTGATGTGGAAGAATTTCCCCCGGAATGTCACCCCTATAGGGAACAGCTCCAAGGCAGGGCCATGTGGGTCAGGAAGGCGAAGCCTCTTCCCGTGGAGTGCATAGTGAGGGGCTACCTTTCGGGTTCGGCTTGGAAAGATTACTCCAGGACCGGAGAGGTTTGTGGCCAGAGTCTGCCCCACGGGTTATTGGAATCCCAGAGGCTACCAGAGCCACTATTCACCCCCTCCACAAAGGCTCAGGGGGGAAAACATGACGAGAACATCACCTTCCGGGAGATGGAGGATTTGCTCGGTGCGGATATGGCGAGGAGGCTCAGGGATCTGAGTCTTGCCCTCTACGAGATGGGAAGCAGGATGGCGGAGCCCAAAGGAATAATAATCGCTGATACCAAGTTCGAGTTCGGACTTTTGGGAGATGAGCTCATCCTCATAGATGAGATTTTCACACCTGACTCATCCCGGTTCTGGCCAATGGATGGCTACAGACCAGGTGGCCCCCAGCCGAGCTTCGACAAGCAATATTTGAGGGATTACCTGGATTCAACCGGATGGGACCACACCCCCCCTCCACCATCCCTACCCCGAGAGGTGGTAGAGAAGACGAGGGAGAAATACATGGAGGCCCTTGTGAGGCTTACAGGCTCGGGCCTCAAATGAACCCTCTCTTGGAGACGCCATCCTGAGGGAGAGTTCCCCGCACAGGAGAAGATGGCCTGGATCAGCGGGAGGCTTTAATTTCCTTGGCCACATCCTCCGTGGCCTCTATTATGGTCTCGATGTCCTTGTCAGTGTGAGCAGTGGACAGGGCACCACCTCCATGCATTATGAAGACTCCGTGATTCATCATCCTGAGGCGGAATTCATGATCCAATAAGGCCACATCCGTCAATGACTGGATGTCCCCAGGGCTTTTGACTTGTACAGACTCGTCTTTGGGGAAATAAAGACCGCAGAGGGAGCCCATCCCGGTTGACCTCGCCAGTATCCCATGGCTCGTGAGGGCCCTCACCATACCCTCCCTGAGCACCCTCCCCTTTCTCTCCAACTCTGGATATATCTCCTGGCTCCTCTCCCTGAGGTACTCCACGACCCTGTATCCCACTATCATGCTCATGGGAGAACAGGAGAAGGTCCCGCCCCCCACGACCACCCCCTCGCCCTTTTCCCTGGGGACAGTGGGATCGCACAGGGCCATAATCTCCTCTCTTCCAGCTATCACTCCCAGGTTCATACCGCCTCCCACCACCTTGCCCAGGGTGGCTATATCCGGAACTATTCCGTAGGCCTCCTGAGCCCCGCCGAGAGAGAGACGAAATCCCGTTATTATCTCGTCGAAGATGAGAACTGCCCCCAATCTCTTGGTCTCCTCCCTGAGCATGGAAAGGTATTCCCTTTCAGCCGGCAGGAAACCCCCTGCCCCCACAACGGGTTCCACTATTATCCCGGCCAGGTCATCCTGTACCTCGTGTATCACTCTCAAGGTCTCCTCGAGGTAGTTGAATGGAATGGCCTTCACATATCGATCCATGCCTGGGGGGAGTCCCAGGGTCTCTGGCCTTTCATAGGGCGGCTTGACCGCCCATATGAGCTCGCTATTGGCTCCGTGCCATCCCCCTTGGATCTTGAGAATGGTGCTCTTCCTGGTGAAACCCCTTGCGAGCCTCACCGCATACATGGTGGCCTCTGTCCCCGAGACACCGAATATCACCTTCTCGGCGCACGGAACTAATTCTTGTAGGAGCTCTGCAAATCTGACCTGGTATTCGTGAACTATGCCCCAGTGGGTGCCCACCCTCGAGGCCTCTTCCAATGCCTCCTGGGCCACGGAGGACCTGTGCCCCAGAATCAGTGCGAAGTGGCCCATCCAGAGGTCTATGTACTCGTTGCCGTCCACATCCCTTATACGGGATCCTTCTGCAGCCTCTATGAAAAAAGGATGAGGCGCTATGAACCGGTACCTGTGGCTCACGCCACCTGGCATGACCTTGCAAGCCCTCTCGTAAAGCTGCCTGGAACGCTTTGTCCTTTCCATGTAATTCAAGATGTAATCTGGCTTCTCTCGGCTCAGCACTTTTCCCTCCTCTTTCCCCTCGGACTGGGATTCCACGTGGCGCAATAACCTTATCCAAGCTCCCGCAAGGGACCAGTCCTTGGAATTTCCTTTATCCACTCGAGTATCATGCCTGTTTGTCTCAGGTCGGGGAGGACCAGATCTGTCCCCGCCTTCGCCAACGTATCCATGGAGAACCGGCCCGTTGCAACCCCAATGGCAAGGGCACCATGGACCTTGGCGCACCTCACATCCCGAGGAGTGTCCCCCACCACTATGCACTCATCATAGCCTGGGCGAATGCCCTCTAGCCCTTCCAACCTCTCGATCGCTATGGGAAGGAGTTGGTCCCTGTCCTCATGATCTCCTCCGAAGGCGCCTACCCGGAAAAAACCATTCAGGCCAAATGGCTCGAGCTTCAGGCGAGCTCCTTCTTCGAGATTTCCAGTGAGAAGTCCCAGATAGATCCCCGAGGTCTCATGGAGCAATTTGAGAAGCTCCCTCACTCCTGGGAGAACCTCCCCTCCATGGGTCTCCATCTCCAGTTTGAGCCTGCTCGTATACTCCTCGCATATCTTCTCTACGATTCCATGGGACGATTCCACCCCCATCTTGCTCAAGGCCTCTTTCACGATCTGTAGATCCGTCTTGCCTGCTAGATCGAGCTCTCCCACAACCTCTCCATTACCAAAGATCTCTTTCAAGGCCCAGGAAAGGGCCCTCGCTCCAGCCCCCTTGACATCCACGAGGGTATGATCCACATCGAAGAGCACGTACTTCATCCATCCCCCTCTCCGAGGCCTTTTCCAAGTCTCCATTAAGCCCTCTCGAGGGGCTCTAGTCAAGGACTCAGTTCACGGGTTCTGGGAGGAAAGCAGATTCAACCCCCAAAGAGGCGCACATCTCATTGGAGCCCAGAGGATTCTTGAGGAGATGGGTGAAAAAAGCTATTGCACTTTCCTCGAAGCAGGTGTATATTCGCCCCTGATCCCAAATGGGTGTAAATTGGGGAAAAATGGAATTGTCCCCTTCTTCTCGTCGAAAAATTTCTTCGCTTCCCTTGATGAGCGAGAACGCAGAGCCCCTGTGCAGACCCGGCGTGGAAGGCTTTCCCCTTGAAAGTGCTCGAAGATGGCTCCTCGTTTGGCAAAAGACCGTAAATGGTATCACCTCGACCCACAAGGGCCAGGCCTCGAGGAAGGGGCCTTGCGCACTGCGGGCCTCTTGGAAGGCCCCCAATAAAGAGAGGGAGGTGTGGCTATGAATTCGGTCGTGGTTCTAGTCCTGGGGCTTCTGGTAGCTTATTTTGGCTATCGTCTCTACGCGTTGAGGATAGACAGGAGGGTGATCCAATCGGATCCCAAGAGGGCCACTCCAGCCAAGATGTATATGGATGGGGTCGAGTTCATGCCAACCAGCCGCAACATATTGTTCGGATACCAATTCAAGTCCATTGCAGGCGCAGGTCCAATACTGGGTCCCATCATAGCCCTTCAGTGGGGCTGGCTCCCGGCTCTCGTATGGATCCTTTTGGGAACATTGTTTATCGGATGGGTGCAGGATTATGCCAGTGCCATGGTCGCAATGCGCAAGGAAGGGGCGTCCATGGGAGGCTTGAGCCACAAGCTCATTTCTCCGAGGGCGAGACTCATTCTCCTCGCCTTTATCTATTTCTATCTCCTTCTCATAGCTGGAGCCTTCGGCAACGTGGTTGTGAGCACAGCCATAGGCCTCAAGGGTTCCCCCATGGCTTGGCTCTTCCTCACGGCCGCGGGCCTGCTGGCTGGCCAGATGATCTACAGATGGAGAACAGACATCATCCTCACGACAGTGGTCACGGTGGTCTTGGCTCTCATAGGGATATGGGTGGGGAGTGTGGCTCCCTCGGATAAGATAATAGGCCCGGACCTGGCCAATAGCAGGTGGCTCTGGGCAATAGCTGCCTTCGTCTTCTGCTACTTCGCTGCAGTTCTGCCCATTTGGCGATTCGCTCTCCCCATCAACTACGTGGCTGCCTACATAGTCTTTCTGGGGCTCTTCTTCGGCCTCATAGGAGTCGTGATCTTGCATCCTAGCTTCACATTGCCAGCCTACTCGTCTTTCACCATAAAGATCGGGCCCATCTGGCCAATAATGTTCGTCACAGTGGCCTGTGGAGCCATATCAGGATGGCACAGTTTGGTGTCCAGCTCCGGCACCGCAAGGCAGTTGGAGAACGAGAGGGACGCTCTCCCTGTAGGCGGGGGAGTGATGTTCGTTGAGATGATGCTGGCAATTTTCGCCCTGATCATAGCCGGGACCCTCTACGCTGCACCCTCAGAATATGCAGAGGCCATAGCAAAGGGGCCAGGAGGGGTATTCGCAGCTGGAGTGGCGAAGTTCTTGGGGGCCATAGGACTTCCCACAGATGTCGGCAGATCCTATGGAAGCGTCATGATGATATTCCTGGCCATAACCATCATGCAGCTCGTGGTGAGATTCATGAGGATTGCCACATCAGAGCTCCTTAGCGATATAAGTCCTGTTTTCCGCAATCCCCACGTTGGAACCTTTATCGCGAGTCTGCTGGGCATCTTCCTGGTGATGACGGGATGGTGGCAATATCTTTGGATACTCTTTGGCGGAGCAAATCAGCTGATGGCCTCCCTTGCTCTGATGATAATAACAGCTTGGCTCATGTCCGAGGGCAAACCTGCCACTTGGAGTTTGCTGCCCACGATCTTCATGTTCGTGACAACAGTGGCAGCTCTCCTTTACACCTCGTACAATCTCCTGGACAAGGTCTTGAAGGGCGCTGTCAAGGGGGAGGCAGCAGCTGGAAACACGGTGATAGGTGTAATAGGATTTTTCCTGGTGGTGGCAGCACTAGTTTTGGCTTACGAGGGATTGAAGGCCTTCGGTCGGTATAGGGCATTGAGAGTGGCTGAAGCATCAGCCAGAGCTTGAAAAAGAAAGGGCGGGAGATGACCATGGGAGAGGAAAAAGGGAAGAAAGGTGGCGGTTTCCTCAAGGCGGTCAAGGAGTTTGTCTACGGAATAGCCGCCCATGACTCGGCGAGGTTCGCTCTCAAGACCAGAGCGAGCATGGAACACCTCTTCATCCTGATCACCATGGGGGACATGCTGGGAGTGCCCATCTTGCCCCCCTATTATTCCCTCAGGCTTCTGCCGTACGTTGTCCCTCAGATCTCGACCTGGAAAAGGAGAATGTTGAAGGAGAAAGACCTCACAGACGCTCTGGCATGAGAAGACGAGAAGCTCGGAGGTATGGGGCTACCTTGACCACGGAAAAGGTGGCCCCCTTACACCTGGGCACGTGATGGTGTCTTCCCATGTGGGAGAAGGGGCGGAAAGACGAAAGGGGGTGATTCCCATTTCTTTGGCGAGGATATTCAAGGAGCATCCTGACAGGCGTTACATAATGTTCGGGGGAAAAGGGGGGCTTGGGAAGACCACCTTCTCTGCTGCTACTGCTTACTACTTGGCAAAGACGGGCCACAAGGTTCTCGTTTTCTCTGTGGATCCCCAGGCATCCCTGACGGACATATTCCAGAGGGACATATTCGGAAAAGGGCCCACAGAGATAATCCCCAACCTCTATGCCCAGGAGATAGATGCGGACAAAAGGGTCAAGGAATATCAGGAGGAGATCCGTCAGAAGATAAGGGACATGTACGGGATGGAGACCATTCCGGAGGAGATAGAGAGTTACATACAGGCTGCAGCGGCCGAGCCAGCCATGGAGGAGAGCGCGATCTTCGATGAGGTCGTGGACATAGTGGTGAAGGGAGGTTACGACTACTATGTGTACGACTTGGTACCCCTGGGTCATGCCCTCTACTATCTGAGCATGGCCTCGGTATACGACGCATGGATAGAGAAGATAACTGGCTTGAGGCAGCAGATGAGAGAGTATGACCAGGTGGCTGCTGTGATAAAAAGGGAGAAGGAACTGGACGAGGATGCCATTCTCAACGAGCTTCTGTACATAAAGGAGAGGATAAACAAGTCCTCCAGGATCTTGACGGACAAGAAGATGACCGCTTTCTTCTTCGTGATAACGCCAGAGGAGATGGTCATAAAGGACACCCTCAAGGCCGCAGAACTCTTTGCCAAATTCGATGTTCCACTGAGCGGGTACATTGTGAATCGAGTCATCCCGGAGGAGCTCAAAAATCAGCCCATACCAGAGTATTTGAGGAACAGGCTCAATATGCAGGAGCATTACATGAAGGTTATAAAAAGCACCTTTGGGGACCAAATTCTGGCCGCAGTGCCGGAGATGGAAAGAGACATAACCGGATTGCCCATGATAGAGCGCATGGCAAAGGCGATGTTTGGAGATTTCTGAGGGGAACTGAACCAGTGTCCATAGAGCCTTTTTGGTGGATGGCTCAAGGGGGTGAAGAAGTGAGAAGGATAGTCGTGGACATGAATTCTTTCATGGAATCCCATCCCGACCTCAAATACATATTCTTCGGGGGAAAAGGAGGAGTAGGGAAGACGGTCATGGCTGGGGCAGCTGCCCTGTGGTCAGCGAAGCAGGGAAGAAGGACCCTGCTCGCCTCGACAAATCCAGTCCACAGCCTCTCCAACCTTCTGGAAAAAGATGTGTTCGGCAAGGTGGCGGTAGTCTGCGACGAGCAGAACTGCTTTGCCTTCGAAATCGACACCAGGGAAACCATAGAGAGGTCCAAGAGAGAAATAAGGGAGAAAATCAACTGGTTCCTCAAATTCGCGGACATCACTACCAAGGCCGAGGACTTCATAGAATCCGCCACCATGAATCCAGCATTCGAGGAATCGGCCATGTTCGAGAACATGCTGGAGATAATGTTCAAGGACGAGTACGACTTTTATGTCTTCGATACAGCTCCCACCGCTAATGCTAGAAGGCTCTTGGGAATGTCGAAGGTTTACTCCATGTGGGTCGAAAAAATGCTGAGAAGCAGGCAAGAGGCTAGATCCCTGAGACAGATGCTCTCATTCTCCAAGAAGGAGGAGAAGGACCCCCTTCTGGACTACCTTCTGAATTTCAGAGATAGGATGTCCAGAGCCAAAGAGCTTCTCACAGACAATACCAAGACAGCCTTCTTCTTCGTCACCCTTCCAGAGGCCCTTCCCATAGCTGTCATAACGAGATTCATAAACTGGTTCCACGACTTCGGGATCCCAGTGGGAGGAGTCATAGTGAACGGCGTGATCCAGAAGGAACAGGTCGGGCCAGATGCCCCCGAATTCGTGATAAACAGGCTCAAGATGCAGGAAGAGCACATGGAGGAGATTTGGAGAATCTTCGGGGATCAAGTGAGGAGCATAGTCCCCCTTTTCGAGACAGAGGTCAAAGGGGCTGCCATGCTCACAAGGACCATGGAATACCTGTTCGCAAGATATGCGTGATGGAGGCAACTGAGGGAGAGGACTCGAGGAGCCCGAAGCCAAAAAGACTCGGAATCCTTGCTTGCCCCCAGTGACCAAGGGGCTCCCGAGAATCCACATTGGAGGCCGAGGGGAGGATCAGGGGCAAAAACTTCTCTTGGGGGATCAAAGACACGCTGATCGCGAGGACCATCTCTCTTCTTCGGGACTCTTGTTTTTTGAGGTTCCCAGTCTGGACCTTTGCGGGCTCATATGAGGGATCCTTCGTCTGAGCCCAGTCGGATGAGCTCTATCTTTTTGGGATCGCTCACCCCCAGACCATAGATCCGTTGGGCCAGATCTATGTGATGGGGTGTAGTATCGAGGGGTTTATCCTCTCCGAAATGGTCCCACCTTTTTGCTGCGAGGAGTTTGGCTCCTAGAGCATCCACCGCCACTGGATCCTGGCTCACAAAGAGTCCGCAGTACGGCCACAGGTATCTCTTGTCGAAGAAGTGTGGTCCCCTTCCGTAGAACTGAGGAGTGAGGGCACAGAGGATATTGATCCGGGTCTTCCCTTTGACCATGGGCTGATTCCAGATGGCTCCCAGATGAGCGCACCCATCTTCATGATACTGGGATGGGTTTGGGACGAACATTATGTAGTTCTTTATGCACCCCCCTATTCCTGACCAGAAATGGGTCCTCAGGGGCCTAACATTCACAAGGGCTGTGGCCTTCTGAAAGACGGGGTTTAATCTCACCCCACGGTCATCGACGGATACCTCTTGAGGATTCACACCAACTTGGACGATCCTCTCCTTTATCAACTCTTCTAGTTCCTTTGGGGTGGGAAGATAGTGCCATACATTGCTCTTTATGCCCACAACGTCCCCAGGGCTGATGAGTCTAGCCCAGGCATCCCTGGGATCCTTTGCCCCGAGAAGGGCAACCACCGCATCGTCCAACATCCCTCCCAGGACCTCAACATCTATGCTCCCATCCTTCCTGAGCACTCTGGGATCTCTCACTAGCACAACCCTGGAGATGCCCGCAGCCCTTCCCTTCCCCAGCAGGGCTCCCACAAAAGTGGCCCCCATGGCCGAAGCTACCATCCCCTTCATGAGATCCCTTCTAGTGATTAGGTCTTTCATTTCTCAACCCTTTCCAGGACCATTCGGAATATCTCCTGGAGTTGTCCTCTGTCCCCTGCACCGAAAACCCCTATCCAGAGTTTCCCCTTTCTCATTGCCCCAGTCCATTTCCCGTCTTCTGTCTTGATCATCCCCTCCCTTTGAGCTTCGGGCATGAAGGCGAGCTTGAAGCTCTTGTCCGCAGAGGCAGCCCTCGCCTCATCTGGGTAATCGATGAGTATGATCTGCACCTTCCCGAGGGGAGTCCTCATCTGGGCCATGAGGCCAGAGGTCGTAGAGTCCAGGAGGAGAATGTTCTTGTTGGCAATGAAGAAACGCTGGTTCAGGCACACGTGGTTTCGGAAGAATCTCACAGAGCCAGGGATCAATCCCCTGGACTCCCCTGGAAGGAACTTGATGAGTTCTGGCTCCCTTCCCGTTTCCCTGATCGAATCAGCGATGGCCTTCCCTATTGCCACGAGCTCCTCATCGCTGGTCTCCTTCTCCCCGTAGACATTTACAAAATATCGACCTTTCCAGAACCTGAGGGTTCCTCCGCCGAGTTCCGAACCCTGCCCAACTCCAACGTCCTCATCTTCTCTCTCGAAGGAGAAGATCCCGTACGCGTCCTCCGAGGAGGCCATCTCGTAAATTTCCACCACTACTCTGGATGCATCCCCTCCGAGATATCGGTGCAATGTCATGGACCTGAAACCATACGAGAGGTAAAGCTCGGCAGCGCCGTCCATGTAATCGAAAAGGTTTTCAGGACCATAAGTCTCCTTCCCTTTCTCCAGTTCCCAATGGCCTATTTTTTGAGGGACCACAAAGGGGAGGTCCCCGGTGGAACCTCCCGCCGCGGATCCTTTCCCAGGGAAAAATTCTGGCCCTGAGGTCGCCATCATCATCCCTCCCACAAGGAGAATCCATCCCCTCATCTTGCCCCTACCTATCCATCTCCTCCACAAGCCTCCCATGGAGAGCCTCCAGTTCCATCTCCATGTTGTCCAGCATCTCCTCTTGGATCTTTCTCGTCTGGCCCTCCAACCCATGGAGGTTGGATCTGGCTATCCAGAGAGCCCCGCGACCGCAAGCATTTGCCATAGCCCCTGCAACCCCTGCATCGGCTTTGCATACCGGGGCGCCTCTCTCCGCTAGCTCCAAGGAGATGCGCAAAAGCTCTATCCCGCACCTGAGGAGGATCACAGGAGGCTCCATCATGGCCTTCCCAGATCCTCGGGCCGAGGCCTCCTTGTCCCCGAGCTTGGCACAGAAGGACTCGAGGCAGACCTCTAGGTCCCTATCCATCATGTGAACGCACCTCTCTTCCAGGATGGCGAGTCTCTCCATCATTGCCTCGAGTCTCTCCCTCCAGGCCCCTTGCTCCGCCTTTCTGTGAGTGAGGGTTGCGACAAACCTAGCCAGGGCTGCAGAGGAAGCCCCACAGAGCCCCACAACACACCCTGCTGCCGGCACCCTGGGGGATATTCTCGCAACCTCCCCCAGAAATTCCAAAATGGATCTGCTTCCCAGGCTCAAGCTCCTGTTCCTCAGAGAAATGGTGAGCTCGAAGACCATCGCTGGTCTTCTCGGATCCAATATCTCCCAGGATGGAGAGCATTGCAAGGGGAGTGTGCTTCTTTGAAACTGGGAAAGCCCAATACCTGAGAAGTGATCTCGAGGATATCCACTCTCCCTGAGCTTGACTGGGCCCCTCGGAAAAGGTAGCTTGACCCAGGAGCTCACTTTCGCGAAGGGACGGTCGGAGGTTTTTGGAGAGGGTGAATTGCAGGACATTCTCCGCAGCATTTCTCGCAATGCTCGTAATATCTTTTCCCCGGGCCTGTCCCTCTGAGGCCTCCCCTCCACAACCGAGAGGAGAGGAGATAATGCCAGGGCTCGAGTGGGTAATGTGGCAAGGGGGGGATCCTAGAGATGCATGTGTGGTGAGGGTGGACCCGGACCTCCTTATCATGAGACCCCTTTATTTCAAGGACAAAGGAGAGGCCCATCCCTTGACCCTGAGACAATGGATGGAAAAAAGCGGGGCCAATCTCATCTTCAATGCCGGCCAGTATTATCCCGACTACTCGTACATGGGGTTTCTCATGAGCGATGGCAAGCCCATAAAGACAAAGGTACATCCCATTTTTCAGGGGATGCTCCTGGCAGAGCCCCTTGAGGCCACTGCCCCCAAGGCGAAGATACTGGATCTGGCGGAGGATCCCTTCGACCCCAGCACTCCAGGATACAAGGAGGCTGCCCAGTCATTCATGCTCTTCGATAGGCACGGGACCATAAGGGTCAAGCGAACCTCCAATCTGGCAAATCGCACGGTTCTGGTGGAACAGAGAGACGGAAAATTTCTCGTAGTCGTGACCCGTGTCCCCTTCACCCTGTGGGAGTTAGCCAAGGCCCTGCTGGAGGGGCCTTTTCCTGTGAGACAAGCCATCTCCATGGACGGGGGGGATGAGGCCCAGATAGCAATAAAGAGCAAAGATTTCAGCTATGCCCAGGCCTCAGGCATGGTGGCAAGCGAGCTCAAGGAAACAAAGCCCCTGCCCACTGTCATAGGAATCTTCCCCAGGGCCAACCCCTCAACGAGCTCCAGGTAATGGGCCCCAAAGGAGCTGATCCCAACTTTTGGCCGAGGGTGAAACAGAGTGGCTAGCTTCACCATATCTGTGGACAAACTGGTCCGCGATGGAAAGAAGAGTACGGGCCCCATATCCCCGCTCCCTTTGGGCAGGAGTAGGAAGTAAAGGGCTTCTGGGACATATCTCAGTAGAGTCCCCAGCTACAGGCAGAAGGAGGGGAAGACCGTTCCTTCTTGGAAAGGCCTCGCTAAAGTGGAGATTCGTGTGGTAATCTTAGGGGGGAAGGGCCTGGCGCCTCTTGGAGTCTCCCTTTCGTGGGAGATCTGGGAAAGGGGCCTTCAGAATCTCGACTCAGTCAATAGGCCCGGTATTCTCGAAGAGACATGGACGTCATGGAGAGGAAGTTGGACGAATCTTTCTCCTCGATAGACCTCCTTCTCAATGGACTGGAACAGCACGGATACATAACCGACAGGGCCCTTGCAACTGTGATATATCTAGCGTACCACATGGGCAGGCCCCTCTTTTTGGAAGGCGAGCCTGGCGTCGGCAAGACAGAGGTTGCCCTCGTCCTTGCGAGGCTCCTCAAAACCCGCCTCATAAGGCTCCAGTGTTACGAAGGACTGGATTCCACATCAGCCCTTTACGAATGGAACTATCCCAAGCAGCTTCTGAGAATCAGGATGGAGGAACAGTGTGGCAGGGATCCAGACCAAATAGGCCAGATCATCTATACCGAGCCATACCTCATAAAGAGGCCCCTTCTCGAGGCAATCCAGAGCTCGGAGGAAAAGGCCCCTGTTCTCCTCATCGACGAGATAGACAGGGCAGACGAGGAGTTCGAGGCATTTCTCCTCGAGGTCTTGTCGGACTTCCAGATCTCCATCCCGGAGCTGGGAACCCTCAAGGCCACCCATCGGCCCATTGTGGTCGTAACCTCCAACAGGACCAGGGAGGTCCATGATGCCCTGAAGAGAAGATGCCTCTACCACTGGATAGACTATCCCGACGAGGAGAAGGAGATAAGGATAGTGAGGGCGAGAATCCCGGGCATAGACGAGAAGTTCGCGGCGAAGGTGGTGGAATTCGTTCAGAGGCTGAGAATGGAGGACCTGGTCAAGAGGCCCGGGATATCCGAGACCCTGGATTGGGCCGAAGCCCTCATCAGGCTCAACAGATCGGCTATAGACCCAGAGACAGTGATGGAGACAATGGGGTGCTTGCTCAAGTATAGGGAGGACATGGAGTGGTTCAAGAAAAGGCTTTTGTCCGCCCCTGAAGAGAGGGCCAAGCTCGCAAAGTGGCTGGGGACATCTCCTTGAGGCAGTGGAAACCAGGCCAAAGCCCCTCTTCTGAGCCCAGGGGGATGGTGGAGAATCTCGTCCGCTTCGCCAATCTTCTGAGGAGGGAGGGGTTCAGGGCAGGCCTCAGTTCGGTCCTGGATGCTGCAATGGGTCTCCATCTCATAGAGCCGTGGGATGTGGAGAGCTTCGAGACGCTGCTCATTGCGAGTTTCGTCTCTTCAGGGGAAGAGCTTCCCAAGTTCAGGAAGCTCTTCAGGGACTTTTGGTTGGCCAGAGAGGAGATGGGGCTGAGCCCTCAAGAGGAGGCTTACAGGCCTTCATCCAGCGGGAAACGGAGGGTGAGCTCGATGGAGCTGGGGGACTCCACGGCTCAGGGGGAGAGACATCTGAGCTTCGAGCGCAAGGCTTACAGCCCCAAGGAGAGAAATTCCCCGGTGGAGGTCGAGGTTCAAGTAGGGGACTTGGAGACTCAAGCAGTTAAGGCCCTCAGGTCTCTTCTCAGGGCCTTTTCCAACAGGCCATCGAGGAGAATGACTCCATCGCCTTCTGGAAGCAGATTTTCCTTGAGTAGGACCCTTCGCAAGAGTCTTCAATACGGAGGCGACCTCCTCTATCTTCAGTTTCTGGACCCAAAGATAAGGAAAAATTCGGCCCTTCTTCTCTGCGATGTGAGCGGCTCGATGGAGGAACACGGAAGATTCGCACTGGAGCTAGGATACGTGCTTTTGAGGGCAGCTCGGAACTCTGAGGTCTTCTTTTTTTCGACGGAACTTGTTCGAGTGACACATCTTTTGAAAAAGTGGCCAGTGGGGGAATTTCCTTTTAGAATCTCAGAGGCCATGGCTCAATGGGGAGCTGGGACCCGTATCGGGCCATGCCTCAGGGCCCTTCGCCAAAGATTCGGAGCATCTCTTCTGTCCAAGAGACCCATCGTCATGGTGTTGAGCGATGGGTGGGACCAAGGGGACACGGAGATCCTGAGAAGGGAGATGGAACTCTTGAGAGCCAAGGCGAGGGCCATTGTCTGGTTCAACCCTCTCCTCAAGACCCCAGGCTACGAGCCCACATGCAGGGGCATGGCCACGGCCCTACCTTATTTGGACTATTTCCTTCCCTTGGCGGACTTCGAGGACCTGAGATGCCTTGCCCTCAGGTTCCGTGGCCTCAAAAGGAAGGAAGGGCTATCAGCGAGGATTGGTGCGCTTCCCCTTGAGTCACAGGGAGAGTGCCACGGATAATTCTGTAGTGGCTCAGAGGGGCCATGGGCCGGGGAATGAAGACGATGGGACAGTAGCTCGGGGTGAGGAGGTCCCGGGGGTAAGCTATGGAGCTCAGGAGCAGATCCTTCCAAGATGGGGGGATGATTCCCAAGAGGCACACTTGTGATGGCCCGGAGCTTTCCCCTCCCCTGGAATGGTCCGAAGTGCCTGAAGGGACAAATTCTTTCGCCCTCCTGATGGAGGACGAGGATGCCCCTTCTGGCACATGGGTTCACTGGATTGTATACGACCTGCCAGCAGAGACCCGTTCCCTACCAGAGGGGATAACATCCACCGAGACCTTGCCCAGGGGCGGAGCCCAAGGGAAGAACGATTTCGGGAGGATTGGATATGGAGGACCATGTCCATCTCCGGGGAGACCTCACAGGTACCTGTTCAGGCTCTACGCCCTGGATGGGAGGGTGAATCTGCCACCTGGCGCATCCAAAGAACAGCTTCTGAGGGCCATTGCTGGAAGGATAAAGGCCGAGGCGCGGCTTGTGGGAAAATATTCAAGGTAGGAGATGGACCAGATGGAGGTGACCTTCTTGGGGACAGGCTCTGCATGGGGCCTTCCTGAGTTTCCGTGCAGATGCGCTGTCTGCAGCACCATGAGGAAGCTGGGCGAGGAGAGGACAAGGACTTCTCTCTTGGTGAAGACAAGGGAGTTGATCCTCGTGGACTGCGGACCCGATATAAGAAAACAGTTGCACGGCAGATTGGATCGCTCCCCGGATGCCATCCTCATCACCCACAGCCACGGGGATCATACCTCCGGACTGGATGAATTGGTGGCCTTCAAGAGAATAATGGAGAAGGAATCCTGGAGGCCCATCCCCACTTATGCCACTGAAGAGACTTGGGCAAGGTTGGAGAGGGTCTTCGGATACTTGGTGGGAGACGTCTTGGAGAAAAGGATAGCGAGGATCGGAGAGCCCTTGGATGGCCTGGAGACCAAGATCGAGGCCTTTGCCACTGATCACGGTCCCGTGGCGAAGGGCTCGGTGGGTTACGTTCTGGAAGAGAGAACCCCTCTGGGATGGGTTCGAATACTGTATACGAGCGACTTCGAGGATTTGCCACAGGATCCTCCCATCGATGGACAGCTCCACGCAGCCATCATACAGAGTCATTGGCTTCACGAGCCTTCTTGGAACAGGCCTCATCACATGAGCTTCCAGAGGGCCATGGATTACCTCAGGAGGTGGAATCCCGAGAATGCCTTCCTGGTCCACATCTCCGACGAGTATCTCGTGGACGGCGACCCATTCCCCAAGGGCCTCAAGGCCGTGCCCCCCAAATCCCCAATGCTCGATCCCTCCACAGGCCTCCCCTACCCTCAGCCCCTTTGCCACCAGGATTGGCAAGAGACTGTGAGCAAGATATCCGCGGACCTGGGTCTAGGGGTAAGGCCTCAGGTGGCCATGGACGGCCTGAAGGTAGAGATCCTTCCGGGGAAAAGGTATGGATGAGAGAAGGCCCCATCGGCCCGATGGGGAGTGGGGGAAAGGCCGCAAGGCCAAGAGCGGTATCCTCTATGCATTGGGGGCCTTTGGCTTCTGGGGATGTGTTCCCATATATTTCAAGGCCTTGGCCCACGTGCCCGCCATGGAAGTCCTGGCCCACAGGGTTTTCTGGTCAGCCCCGGTGACAGGAGCCCTCCTCATCCTTTCGGGAAGATGGGGGAATTTGCCTGCGACCTTGAGACAGCCCCGGGCCCTTCCCACCCTCTTTGTGAGCTCCTCCCTCGTGTTGGTGAATTGGTTCACCTTCATCTTCGCGGTGGAGAAGGGAAGGATCCTGGAAGCGAGCCTGGGCTATTACATAAATCCGCTGGTCAATGTCCTTTTGGGGACCTTATTTCTGGGCGAAAATCTCAGGAGGACACAGGTGGTAGCAGTCCTCTTGGCAGCAGCTGGAACAGTAAATCTTCTCCTTGCAACGAAACTCGTGCCTTGGGTAGCCATCGTACTGGCATTGAGCTTCGGTCTTTACGGGTTTGTGAGGAAGAAGCTGAGCGTCGATCCTCTAGAAGGACTTTTCATCGAGACGGCAATCATGGCACCTTTTGCCCTTCTCTACATGGTCTGGCTGGCATCGAAAGCGGAGATCTGTTTCGGACTCGTGGACACCCTTACAACGACTCTCTTGGCATCAGCCGGAATCGTGACAGCCCTGCCCCTTTTCTGGTTCATCCGTGCAGCAAAGGCCCTGACTCTCAGCGCCTTGGGAATAGTGCAATATGTGGCTCCTACCTGCCAGTTCTTGCTCGGGGTATTCGCCTATGGAGAGCCCTTGAGCTGGCATCACCTGGTAACATTCGGGTGCATATGGGCAGGGATCGCTCTGTTCACCTTCGAGGCGTGGCGAGAGGTGACAAGACCCAGGAAATGAACCGCTCCAGGATCATCTTCAGACAGACCGAGGGAAACAGGTACACCCTCCCCGTTCTTCTCAACCTCTTGGAGAGCTGCCCTATGGGCGAGGAGCTGCAACTCGATATAGCCCAATCCCATGAGGAACTCGCGCGGAAGATAGAAGAGGGGATACCCACCATAGTGGCCTATTCATTCATGACCCCCCATCTCAAGGAGGTGCGCTCTGAGGTAATCTCCATAAGATCCATGCTGGGGCCAGAAGATCTCCTCGTCGCTGGAGGGGCCCATCCCACCGCGGATCCAGCGGGGACTCTGGAGTTGGGATTCGACATTGTGGTAGTGGGAGAGGGGGAGAGAATCCTCCCAATGGTAGCGGAGAAGTGGGCGAGAGGGGACCTCAGGGGTCTTCCCAGGGTGATGAGAGATGAAGATCCGTGTCCCCTTGAACTCTCCATTCCAGCATCCAGGAGACTCAGGTTCATGGCACCCTTGGAGATAACCAGGGGATGCTCCCACAATTGCGCCTACTGTTTGACCCCAAGGATCCACAGAAAGCCCGTGAGGCACAGGCCCCTCCATTCAGTGAGGAGATATTTGGAGGCATCCCACCACATGGGAAAGAAGGTGGCCAGGTTCATTGCGCCAGATGCCTTCTCCTACAGAGATCCCTCAAAAGGGGAGGAACTGGCCTCCATCGCCGAGCTCCTTCGTCTCTGCAGAGATATGGGGATGGAGCGAGTCCACCTGGGAGATTTTCCCTCGGAAGTGCGGCCGGACAGGGTAAGGCCCGAGTTCCTCCAGTTGATAGCCACACATTGTGTGAATCGAAAGATCGTCATAGGAGCACAGTCGGGAAGCGATAGCCTCCTCGAGCGGATCCACAGGGGCCACACGGTCAAGGACGTGGTGAAGGCAGTGAGGGAGGTGATCAACTGGGGCTTTCTGGCCCACGTGGACATGCTCTTCGGTCTTCCGGGTGAAACCCCAGGGGATAGGATGGCTTCCCTTAGGCTCTTGGATCAACTTGCAGCCATGGGAAGGGTCAAGATTCGCGCCCATGTCTATCTCCCTCTTCCAGGGACACCTGTCTTCAGGATGGATCCGCCCAAACTCGAGGACTCTTTCGTGGCTAATTTGGAGGAGCTGGAAAGAAGGGGCCTTCTCGACGGGGATTGGAAATCCCAGATGGAAGTTCAGAGGGAGATCCTCCAGTGGAGGGAAAAAGGCCTGATAAAGGCGTAGAGTTCGACCCAGCATGTCCGTCTTCCCAGGGGTCCTAGTCTTAAGCACGAGTCCACTGGCTCGTCGAATCCGGAGGTGAAGCCCATCTCTTGCTCTATCTGGTCTGTTCGCCATTTCTCGGAAATGCCCTTCTTTTTGCGGAAGAGGGCCTGTTGTGGTTTAATGGACTTTCGAGAGATGGTGGCCAATTGCGAGGCGATATCTGGGAAGCCTGGTGTTTGAGGGAAGAGGTCTTCTCAACGTGTGAGTCTCCGTGACCCATGGACACTCGCTCAGTGGAGGTGAGCAGCGTTGAAGGGGATCTTGAATTTCCAGGACTTTAGTCTAAGGACCAAACTCGTTGGGCTAAGCCTCCTTCTCGTGCTCATGCCCCTAGGTGCTGTATCCCTCCTTTCCATCAAGCGGTTCGACTCCGCCCTGAGGAACGCAGCGGAGCAGGACTTGGAGCATCTCGTGACGAGCATATATTCCATGTGCAACCTCCAACAGGAGATGGTCCAGGAGGAATTGGATCGAAAGCTTCGCCTCGTGAGGACCCTCCTTCTAGGCGAGGAGTCCAGTGTCCAGTTGGATTCGGACAATCCTCTCCTAGTGCCCCTGAGGGGGGCGAGAGATGCCCTTTTTGTGAAAATCCCCAGATGGACCGTCCGAAACAAAGCCCTGGACCTTGATGGGGATATCATGGACAGAATGGGCGAGATGATAGGGGGATGGTGCACCATATTCCACTTGATGGAGGATGGGAGCCTTCTGAGGGTGGCGACAAACCTCAGGGACAGGGATCAATCGAGGGCAGTTGGGACCATCGTGGATTCGGACAGTGAGGTGGCCGTCTCCATTACTTCGGGTCAGGCCTTCAGAGGAAGGACAAAGGTGCTCGAAGAATGGTTCATAGCCCTCTACGAGCCAGTGAGGGACTCCCGAGGAAGGGTCATAGGGGCCATCAATGTGGCCATAAAAGAGCCCAGGGACTCCATAAGGAGACAAGTGAAGTCCATAAGAGTGGGCAACACTGGCTATGCTTACATAATGGACAGTCAAGGGGTGCTCAAGGTCCACCCAGCCAAGGAAGGCGAGAGCATATTGGATGCCCAGGACTCGGAGGGTTTCCATTACATAAGGGCCATGATCCAGGTTGCCAAGACCATGGCCCCGGGCCAGGTAGCCACCATCCGTTATCCTTGGATGAACCCAGAGCTCGGTGAACGCATCCCCAGGCAGAAGATCACCAAGTACGCTTACTTTTCCCCGTGGGACTGGATCATAGCAGCCGGGACTTACGAGGAGGAAATCTATGCCGCGCTTTACCAGACGGAGAGGTTCATCATTGGAGTCATACTCCTCAGCTTGCCCCTTGTTTTCGCCTTGACTCTCGGCCTTTCCCAGGTTTTGACCAGAAGGATAGAGGAACTCACCCAGGTGACGGCCAGGATGCTGGATGGGGACCTTTCCCAGAGGGTGGAGGTGAGGACGAGGGACGAGGTAGGTCTCCTGGCCCTCTCCTTCAACAGAATGGCCAGCCAGATCCAGCAATACACAACAAAGCTTCAGCACATGGTGGAGGAGAGGACAAGGGAGTTGGCCGAATCCAGAGAGCGCTACAGGCAGCTCTCAGCCTTTCTCAACAGCATCCTGGAAAGCGCGACCCACTACGCCATCGTCGCCCTTGATTTTGGGGGCGAGATAATGGAGTTCAACAAGGGAGCTGAGGAACTCTTCGGATGGAAAAAGGAAGAGGTGGTGGGCAAAAAGAATATCTCCATCACGATTCCCGAGGATGAGCGTCGCAAAGGGATCCAGAAGAACATTGCTGCGAGGATCAGGGAAGAAGGGGTATGTGAGATAGAGATGGAGCGCGTGAGAAAGGATGGCACTAGCTTTCCAGCCCACTCCGTCGTGACAGCGATGAAGGATCTCAATGGCCGAGTTACTGGGTTCGTGGAGATAGTTCGGGATCTCACCAAGACTCGGCTCCTAGAACGCGAACTGAGGGAGACCAAGGAGTTCCTGGAAAACGTGATGGCGAGTTCCGTGGACGGAATAGTGACAACGGACTTGAAGGGCCACATAACCTTCTTGAACAGGGGGATGGAGGAGATGCTGGGCTACTCCAAGGAGGAGCTCCTGGGAACTCACATATCCTCCCTTTACGTGAGGGGAATCCAGGAGGCGAGGGAGATCATGAACCTTCTCTACCAGAGGGAGAGGGTTCAGAGCTATGAGATGGGAATTAGGGCCAGGGACGGAAGGGTGCTCACCATACTCACCTCCGCCTCCCTTCTCAAGGACGGGGAGGGGAAGCCCATAGGGACAGTGGGGATCTTCAAGGATGTGACCGAGAAAAAGGCCCTGGAAGCCAAGTTGAAGGAGACCCAGGCCCATCTGGTGGAGACATCCAAGATGAGGGCCTTGGGGGAGCTTGTAGCTGGCGTTGCCCACGAGCTCAACAATCCTTTGATGGCCTCTCAGGCAATGGTCCATGTGCTCCAGAACGAGCTCAAGGAAGACGAGTCCTTCGGCAGACGGTTGGAGCTCATAAGGAAGTGCAACGACAGAATCGCCAGAATAGTTGACCACTTGCGGGAATTTTCGAGACAGAGCAAGCCTGAGCTAAAGCCCATGGACCTGAGAGAGCCCATCGAGAACGCACTTCTCATCACTGGCCAGCAGCTTTTGGACCATCAAATCCAATTGTCCAAGGAGCTCTCAGAGGACCTGCCCAGGGTAATGGGAGACTCCAACCAGCTGGAGCAGGTTTTCCTGAATCTCATCTCCAACGCCCGCGATGCCTTGGACGAGTCCGATGGTCCCAAAGAGTTAGTCATCAAGACCTTCTGTGAGGAGAGGGACGGGAGGAAGTGGGTTGTGGCATCGGTGAAGGATACAGGGCCCGGCATACCCCCCGAAATCATGGACAAGGTGATGGAGCCCTTTTTCACGACCAAGCCCGTGGGAAGGGGAACTGGCCTTGGCCTCTCCCTGTGTTTCAAGATAGTTGAGGACCATGGGGGTATCCTCGAGCTCAGAAGCCAGTTGGGAAAGGGGACTGAGGCCAGGGTCCTCTTGCCAGCCAAGGAGGAGGAGTGTCATGACCAAGAGAGTCCTGATAGTCGATGACGACGAACTTATTCTCATAGCCCTGAAGGAACTCCTCAAGCCCCAAGGTTACGAGGTGGAGACAGTGGCCAGGGGCAATGAGGCGTTAGCCAGGCTCGAGAGAGAATCCTATGACCTACTCATCCTCGATGTCATCATGCCAGAGATGGACGGATTCGAGCTCTGCAGGAGAATAAGAGGGAATGACCGCCACAAGGACACCCCCATCATATTCCTCACTGCCAAAAGCCGCGACGAGGACAGAAAGAAGGGCATGGAGGTGGGGGCCAATCTCTTTCTGTCGAAGCCCATCTCCCCGGACAAGTTACTGGCCTTGATCTCGGAGGCATTGAGCTAGTAAGGATCCCCGTTATCCCTTTGGGGCGTGGCCCAAGGGTCAGCTCATGGAGCGACCCATGGGAATGGGACAAAAGTTTTTCAAGGCCCTCCTTTTTTCAGTGAATAGGCTCCTCTGGCTCCGAGGGAGGAAGGGGGATCTTGATGAACTGGATCCCTTCATCCCTCAGCATTTTCTCCTCTGCCTCTGTGGTTGTCCCCCTTATGTTTCTCGGTTCCTCCACTCCGTAGTGCATCCTCAGGGCCACTTTCGCGAATTCCGGACCCACATTCTCGAAATGGGTCTCTATGATCTGCCTCAAAGCCCTGAGGGCTGCCCTCGGGTCCTCGGAGAGAGAAGCTGAAGGTTGCGATCCACCATCTCGGCTCTTCAGCATGCCACCCGTCTTCAACCTCTGGCTCACCTGGATGGTTCCGCAAATGGGGCACTGAACCATACCCTTCGCCAACTGCTCCTCGAAAGAAGCACTGTCTTTGAACCAGCCCTCGAAGGAATGACCCTGCTCGCACACAAGCTCGTAGATCATCATGGGAGCCTTCCCTTCACTCTCTCCTCATCTCTCTCAAGAACTTCTTGAAAAGCCCCTTGCACTCAGGGCACCTCATGGTGCTGCCCTTTGGATAGAGGTTGCTCTTGATGGCGAAGACCATCACCTTTCGGCAGTAGGGGCAGATGAGCCTATGGTATATCTCGCCCTCTCTTTCCAGAACCTCTATTCGAACAGCCTTAAGGGCCGTATCCTGTTCTCTTCTCATTTCCTCGACGATTCGTCAGCCTGGGCGACTTCTCCAGCAGTCCCAGGAGCTTCGCTGCGACCTTTTTGTCCGCATCGAGAAGGTCCATCTCCAGAAGCTCCCCTGGCTCAACCCATTTGCAGTCCTTGTGTTCTCTGAGCTCCAGCACCCCCCTCTTCCAAGTGCATAGATAGGCAATGAGGAGCAACCAATCCCCCCCTCTCAGGGGTTCGTGAATCACATGAATCACATCTCCAACCTCCGCCTCTATTCCCAGCTCCTCCAAAAGCTCCCTCCTGAGACATTCTTCCGGGCTCTCGCCTATCCTCAGTTTCCCACCCGGAAACTCCCACTTGCATGAGCCATCGTCGCCCCGCCTTTGGGCCACGAGAACCCTCCCGTCATCGTCCAAGATCACCGCAGCCGTGACAGGAATACTCTTCATTAGGCTCTAACTCCACAGGACTATTCCGGCATATCCCACAAAGTCCTCCCCTCTCATGACGTCCAGACTGGTGGAATATTCCACGAGCTGAGCCTTCTTGGCCCCCAACTCCAGGCCGCACGCCAAAGCCGCTGCCGCTGCCCCTGGACAGCACGCATTCTGCTTTGCCAGGGCCTCTTCAATTATCCCCTCAGGCCTCATCTCCAGGATCTTCTCTATTATGGCCTTGTCGGACACTTCCCTGACGAAGGACTCCGCCCTGGAGCCACTACCTGCCGGCCTGAAACCATAGCCAGGGCCATAGTGGGTGAGGTCGGTGGAGCCCAGGACCAAGCACCTCTTCCCGAGTTCCCTCACTAGTCCTCCACATGCCCTCCCTATCTCCAATCCCTGTGGGGTCGGTGGTGCCCATATGGGGAGTATCCTAGTGTCGGGAAACAGATGCTTGATGATGGGAAGCTGGACCTCTATGGTGTTGTCGGGCTCTCCGTGGGTCGGCGACTCTTGGTCGATGGGCACCCTCTTCATGAGCTCTCTCGCCAAGAGAGAGTCCACCTCAATGGGCCCAAAGGGCGTGTCCCACGCCCCCTCTGCCATTACCCTGCTTTTGCTCCAAGGGCCCAGATGGCCTCCGAAAATGACCACTGTGGAGGGAGGCTCTCCCCTGGCCATGAGGGCCATGACTCGGGCAGCTATCCTCCCCGAGAAATCCCATCCAGCATGGGGCACTATCCCGCCCACGGCCTCAGCCCCTTCCCCCTCGGGTGAAGGAGCACCGAGGAGGAAAGACTCTATCCGCGATCGGCAAGCGCGCGGATCGGACGGGTACCAACTCCCTGCGAAGTGAGCCTTTCGGACTTTCAAATCCTTTCCTCCCTCCGGTTCTCAAGAGCAAGTATAGCAAGTGGTCGTACAAGGTTGCAATGAACCCCGAGAGAGGACCCTCTTTCCCTTGACCCAAGGCTAAAAAAATAGCACCATTGGACTGTTCGGTCTTGGAAGCTGAGATCTGAAGAGGCCAAAGATCGGAGGAGGAACGTTGAGCCAATCTCGTCCGCGCCGGGTCCTCACTGTGGAGGAGACAATAGAAGAGCTGAGATCGCTTCTTGCCAAAGCTTCCCGAATATGGTTCGTGGATGCCGAGACCCCATGCAGGATCGCCCTGAAAGCGGGCAAGGGGGACCCTCTGTGCCTCACCACCAGGTATCAACAACTGGAGGTGGTTCACTTGGACGGGTATGGACTATGCATGATCCTGGATGGAAAGGTCCAGCTAGCCCAGAGCGACGAGCACGTGTACCATGAGCTTTTGGTCCACCCCGCCTGCGTCATCCACGGAAATCCAAGGAGGTGCCTCATCTTGGGCGGCGGAGATGGTTGCGCGGCAAGGGAACTTCTGCGCTATCCCTCCATGGAGGAGGTGATAGTTGTGGACATAGATGAGCAGGTGTTGGAGCTCTTCAAGGGTCAGTACAGAGAGATCAATTCCGGGGCCTTCAACGACCCGAGGGTGAAGGTCTACTGCCAGGACGCGATGGATTTCTTGGAGAGGGATGGTAGCTCCTATGACATCATAATCTCGGATCTCACCGAGCCCTACGACCCAGCGGAGATCGCTGGCGACCTCTCGGTCCACGTCTATTCAGAAAAGGCCTACAGGACCATTCTCCAGAGGCTGAATGACCACGGAGTCTTCGTCTGTCAGACAGGAGGCATTCTCTACCAACCCCATTATGACAGGTATCATTTCAGGATCCTGGAAGGCATAAAAGAGGTCTTCCCTCACGTGGCAACGGCGTACGAATTCGTCCCATCCTTTGAGGCCTTGTGGAGCATCACCCTAGGGGCGAGACGGCCCCTTCATGTGGACCCTTCGAAGGTGGACGAGACCCTGAAGTCTCTGGGAGTCGAAGGACTGAGGTTCTATAGCGGCACTGCTCATCAGAGGGTTTTCAGCCCCGCAAGGTTCGGAAGAGAAGTCTGAGGTCAGGCCCGAGCCCTTCCACGGGCCGGGCCCGAAGGTCACTTGGCATACTGCACAGCCCTTGTCTCCCTTATGACGGTCACCTTTATCTGGCCAGGGTAGGTGAGCTCCTTCTCTATCTTCCGAGCTATCTCGTAGCTCAAAAGGGCTATACCCTCGTCACTGACCTTGTCGCTCTCCACGATTATTCGCAATTCCCTTCCGGCCTGAATGGCATATGATTTGCTTACCCCCGGGAAGGAATTGGCTATCCTTTCGAGCTCCTCCAGCCTCTTCACGTAGCTCTCGAGCATCTCCTTGCGGGCCCCTGGCCTGGCGGCTGAGAGGGCGTCGGCTGCTTGCACGAGTACCGCTAGGATGCTCTGAGGGGGCTCCTCATCGTGGTGTGCAGCAATTGCATTCACTATCCGCGGGGACTCCCCGTAGCGTCTCGCCTGCTCAGCACCTATGAGGGCGTGGGAACCTTCCACCTCGTGATCAACAGCCTTCCCTATATCGTGAAGGAGTCCTGCCCTTTTGGCCTGTCTGACGCTCAGACCCAGTTCCGCTGCCATTATCCCGCAAAGAAAGGCAACCTCGAGGGAGTGTTGGAGGACATTCTGGGCAAAGCTGGTCCTGTATTTCAGGACCCCAAGGAGCCTTATGAGCTCTGGATGTATCCCGTGCACTCCCACATCGAAGGCCGCCTGCTCCCCAGCTTCCCTTATGGTGACTTCCATCTCCTGCTTCACCTTCTCCACGACTTCCTCTATCCTCGCTGGATGGATCCTCCCATCGCTTATGAGCCGCTCCAGGGAGAGGCGAGCCACCTCCCTCCTTATGGGATTGTAACCCGAGAGAATAACGGCCTCGGGGGTATCGTCTATAATGAGATCTATTCCCGTGGCCGCCTCCAGGGCCCTTATGTTCCTGCCCTCCCTTCCTATTATTCTCCCCTTCATCTCCTCGTTGGGGAGTGCCACGACAGAGACGGTCTTTTCGCTCACGTAATCCGACGCGTACCTCTGGATGGCAAGGGCTATTATCTCCTTCGCCTTCTTGTCAGCCATGGCCTTCGTCTCGTCCTCTATTCTCTTGAGGATCCTGGCAGCCCTTTCCTTGGCCTCCGCCTCTATGGTCTGGATGAGCTCCTCCTTGGCCTGCTCAGCGGTCATGCCGGCGAGCTTCTCGAGTCGGCTCCTGTGCTCAGCGAGCAGCCTATCGAGCTCCTGAGCCTTTTCCTCGTGTTCTTTCTCAGCCTGTAAGAGAGCCTTTTCCCTCCGCGCGAGGTTGATCTCCTTTTGGTCCAGGAGCTCCACCTTCTTCTCCAGGTTCTCCTCTTTCTGGAGAAGCCTCTGCTCCATCCTCTGGAGCTCAGCCCTCCTTTCCTTGGTCTCCTTCTCGAACTCTTGCTTGGACTGGTAAAGGATCTCCTTGGCCTGAAGCCGTGCCTCCTTGACAATGGCTTCGGCCTCCTTTTTCGCCTCCTCGGCTATCCTCGATGCCTGAAGCGCGGACTCAGAGAGCTTCTTGCGGGAAAGGACGCGAAATATCAGATAACCACATGCTGCCCCCACAAAGAGCGAGGCCAAAACTAGAATCAGGGTGAGTGTTGAGGTTGTCACGATGGCCTACCTCCCCTCCAGGTCCCTGGGGCTTCTGTTGGGAGAAGCCGGGACGTTATGTATTGGCTGGACAGAGGAGGCGGGAAGGAGACTAACTGAGGAGGACCCTCATTTCCTCGAACCTCGACCGCGACACTGGGTCCATTGGCAAAAAGGAGCAAATGGTCCGGAGGAATTCCCCATCCTTGGAAACTCCCTCCCTTTCCACTAGCCGAGAAGATATCGGGTGTGCTTGCTCCCAAAACAAAATTTGCCTTGGCCCCGTGCAAAGGGCCTCCTGGGCAAACCGTCTCTCTCCACTGCCTTCTCGCCAGCCTTGTTCCACTTTCTCGACCCCTGTTTGTCTCCCTTTCGGGGGCTGTCCGGCAGGAGAAGTCCCGGATCAGCCTATTGTCAGAGATTTCGATACAATTCCTCCAGATGAGAATCTATCCTTCTTCCGAGCTCCAAGGCCTCCTCTGCGACTTTTCTTCTCAGTTCCTCTCTAGCTCTTCTTTCCTGTAGCAGCTCGTCAGCTAGACTTATGGCCACCTTCATCAGGAGGTCCAAGGTGCTCACGGTTTGGGTGGATTCCATCAACTCCCTGGATCTCCTATTCACGTACTCTTCCACCTCTCTCACATGGTCTTCGTCTCCGTCTGTCCTGATCCAATAACGATGGCCGAGTATCTCTATGGAAACCCGCCTGAATCCTTCACCCTCTGTCATGTTAACCGCTCTATTTTCTCTAGCAAAGCGCTCAAACGTCTGTAAGCCTCCTTCCTGTCCCTCTCGAACCTCTCGCACCTTTGCCTCAGCTCCTCCAGTTGTCTGTCCCTGAGGAGGAGCTTCGATGCCATCTCCTCCCTCTGTTTGCTCAGCTCCAAATTGACGGAGATGAGGGCCTGAATCTTCTCTCTGAGGAGCTCCATTTCCTCCACTTCCAAAGCCACTTTGCCAGCCCCTCCGAGGATGAGGACCTCCTGGAACTTCAAGGAAAACTTGAGCTTATTATATGTGAACCCCTGTGGGTGTCAAGGAAACTCAGATCCCCTAAAATCCTTCAAGAGATCCACTAGCTCCCTCCAGTTCTTGGCTTCTTGGACTTGCCTCCTCATCTGGGAGGCCCCGGTGAAGCCCTTCAGGTACTTGGATAGATGAAACTTGGCAACACTCAAGCCCTTCCCCTCACTGTAGCGGATCTGGATCATTTTCAGGTGTAGATCCACAACTTCCCAGAACTCCTCGCAACATAGAGGATTTCCGTGGGAAAGACCCCTTTTGTCACCTTTCACCTTCGAGAAAACCCACGGGTTTCCCACCGCTGCCCTACCTATCATCGCGCCTTTTGCACCGGTCAACTCCATCATTCTCTGGGCATCCCAAATGGAGCCCACATCCCCATTTCCTATCACTGGAACCGAGCAGACCTCCACAAGGGCACGGATTAGGTGCCATTTGGCTCGTACACTGTACGGCTCGTTCCTGGATCGAGCATGGAGTATGAGGGCATCGGCCCCTTCCTCCTGGGCGATTCTTCCAAGTTCCAAGAAGCACGAGTCAGTGGAGTCCCATCCAGACCTCATCTTCACAGTCAGGGGCACAGTGATTCTCCTTCTCACCTCCCGCACTACTTTGGCTGCGAGCTTGAGGTCCCGCATGAGGGCAGCGCCCCCTCCAGTCTTCACGACCTTGGGTACTGGGCATCCCATGTTTATATCAACCATATCAGCCCCCTCTTCCTGACATATGCGAGCTGCCTCGGCCATGACCCCTGGTGAGGAGCCGAATATTTGAACCCAAAGGGGCCTGTCGGATCCATCGGACCAAAGGAGCTCCAAGGAACGAGGGCTGCGCCTCACAATCCCCTCTGCGCTCACCATCTCGGTGAAAGTTGCAGCTGCCCCCAATCTTCGACACAGGACCCGAAAAGGAAAATCACTGATTCCTGTCATGGGCGCCAGTACGAGGAAGCCCTCGATGGTCTTGCCGCCTATTTTCAGGAGAGGGGAAACCATTGCCTGTGATCCGTCCTCCTCGGGCTTTTCACTTCTCATATGATACAGGAAATGAGATCCTCTTACAGGAAAGGCTCTGTGAGCTTGGAACCGTGTGAGGGCTCCCCTATAATGTTGGCCAAGGGTTCTTGGCTGACCTGAGGCCTGAGACCCAAAGGGCCTTTCCACGAAGCCACAGGCTCAATTCCAGCTCCGGGAAGAGAGGCCGGTGAGGAAGCTCAGCACCAAGAATCTCCAAGGGGAGGAGCAAAGGGATGAGCACTTCATGAGGCTCGCCCTCAGGCTTGCCAAGAAGGGAAAGGGGTGGGTGAGCCCTAATCCCATGGTCGGTGCTGTCCTTGTCAGGGGAGAGCGGGTCATAGGGCAGGGATATCACAGGGTGTTCGGTGGTCCCCATGCGGAGGTCGAGGCCCTGCGATCCGCTTCGGGATCCCTGCAAGACTCCGAGCTTTTCGTCAATTTGGAGCCGTGTTGCCACTACGGCAAGACCCCCCCATGCACCAAGGCCATCTTGGAGGCCGGAATAGGCCGAGTGGTCATAGGGACCCTCGATCCCAATCCTCTCGTGAGAGGGAAGGGAGCTCAGGAGCTCAGGGAGGCAGGGGTGAGTGTGAAGGTAGGGGTCTTGGAGGAAGAGTGCCGGGACCTCAATCGGGTGTTCTTTCACTTCATGGAGTCCGGCAGGCCCTGGGTAACCCTCAAATGGGCCCAGTCCTTGGACGGATACATAGCACCCAAGTCCGGCCGCTCCCGATGGATATCCTCTGAACAATCGAGGAAGCTCGCCCACTCCCTCAGAGCGGAGCACGATGCCGTGCTAGTGGGAGCCGGGACTGTCAGAAATGACGATCCCAGACTCACCGTCAGGCATGTGAAGGGGAGGGACCCTGTGAGGATAGTTCTCACCCAGAGCTTGCAAGTCCCGGTTGAGGCTAGGGTAATGGATCCATCCAGAGGAAGGGTCCTCATCTTCTACCCGGAGCCGGGAGACGAGGAAAGGGTCTCAGCTCTCGAGATGGCGGGAGCTCAACTTCGCAGCTGCAAAAGGGATCCTCAAGGAGGGGTGGATCTGGACTCTCTCCTCGGGGATTTGGCTTCCATGGGGATCTCCTCAGTGCTGGTGGAGGGAGGGGCTAGAGTCCTCACCTCTTTCCTCAAGGCCAGACAATTCCAGAGGGTGGTATGCTTCGTGGCCCCCATCTTGTTGGGCGAGGGCAAGAGGGCAGTCGAGGATCTGGGAGTGGAGGAGGTCTCACAAGCCCTGAGGTTCTCCTCCGCGAGGCCGAGGAGAGTGGGCACGGATCTCCTTTGGGAATTGGAGGGGCCTGAATCTTGAGGTCGAGGGCAAGAGAGGGGTTTCCCACCTTCATCACCCTGGAGGGGATAGAGGGGAGCGGAAAGACGACACAGATCAGGAACTTGTCCAGGGAGTTGATGGGCTTGGGACTTTCGGTTTTGGAGACGAGGGAGCCTGGCGGGACGAGATTGGGCGAGGCGATACGTTCCTTGGTCCTCGGGACGGATTTTCAGGAGATGACCCCCCTCGCAGAACTCCTTCTCATTGGAGCCTGCAGGGCCCAACACGTCCAGGAGCTCATAAGGCCCGCCCTTGAGATGGGGAAGGTCGTCCTCTGTGATAGGTTCTCCGATGCCACTTTGGCATACCAAGGCTACGGAAGGGGGTTGAGCCTCGAGGAAGTCCGGAAGGTCAATGAGATCTCATCTTGCGGACTTGCCCCGGGCTTGACAATACTCTTGGACTGCCCAGTGGAGCTGGGTCTCAATCGATCAAGGGGAAGGCTCATGAGGGAGGGGAAATCCAAGAGCGAGGGCAGATTCGAATCTC
>Ga0078972_1001028_pt1 | contig 111208 bp, 92 predicted proteins | sample YelNatPaOPGAMG01_FD_67568 | JGI IMG/M metagenome (GOLD analysis project Ga0078972, IMG submission 67568) | Hot spring thermophilic microbial communities from Obsidian Pool, Yellowstone National Park, USA - OP-RAMG-01 (SPADES assembly) (version 2) | ecosystem: Environmental > Aquatic > Thermal... | reverse complement strand
ATTATAACTAACTAAAACCTTTAATGTCAATAGTAATTATTGATCAAAATGTTTGCCATCAGGGAAACCCTCTCCCTTTTATTCTTGATCACATCCATCTTATCCTTTCCCCAAAATAGATCACCTAGATCACCTATCTCCCCCAACCAATGATCACCTATCCCACCAATGATCACCTATCTCCCCTAATGCCCAGGCTCAACGTCTTGCTGCCAGATTGGAAGCATTTTATGCTAGCACCTATCTCCCCATACCCGGACTCCCTAGCAATCCTCATTAGGCCATCTCTTGATTTTTATCTATCTCCCCACGTGCCCGGACTCCCTCTCGGATTTCGATTCCCTGGCCTCCATGGTCGCCCTATCTCCCCATGGGCCCGGACCCCATGCCCGCTATTGCGCCAACGCTGCCCTGGTGCGCCCTATCTCCCCATGTGCCGGCCCCCTAATGACCAGGCTTCTCAATGTCCAGGCTACGACCTCCAAGCAGTGGTTAGCTGCCTGATTTGTTAGCTGCCTGATTTCCTTCCCGCGGCCCTCGGGGGTTGATGAGGCTCCTTGCACATCGCTTCTCTCTTGATGTACCAATTTGATATACCGATTTGCCGCGGCCCTCAGGTCGATGAAAAAGATAGGGGAGGTGGCCAGCTATGTTTATTTACCTTACAGAAAAACCCTACACTATCGGATTATCCTGAGGGGAGGTGTCTCTTTGATTTATGAATACTCAGCTCTTATCCCATCAAACCGGTTTCACCATCCTTGAAATTATGACCGTTTTGGCGATACTTTCAATTTTAATTGCTATGGCTGGACCAGGCCTCCTTAACATGATGCCGATGATCAGGCTGAACAATGCTACCCAGGGCATTGTCAATGATCTACAGTTTGCCCGCATGCGCTCAATTACCACCTCCAAAGAGTACAGGCTGAATTTTGATCCTTCTACGGAAAGCTACCGAATAGAAGAAGGCGATCGCTCAGAAGGCTCAAGCTGGCCAGGGAGTTTAGTAGATCTTGAAAGAAGGTTAAATGACCAATCCAGCATGTTCTATCAAAAGGATATCGATATTGAGAGCGTAACTCAGAATCCGGTCTTCACTCCCAAAGGGCTATGCTCAACAAATTCAACGATCAAGATTAAAAACAGTGCTGGGGGTAAGAAAAAAATTACCGTTAACCTAGCAGGAGGGATTAAGGTCTATGATAGCTGGGATTAGAATCCGGCCAGCCAAGATAGGCGGCTCCTTCCTATCAGAAAAAGGATTTACGCTTATTGAGCTGATGATTTCGGTGGCGGCTCTCGCTGTGGCCATTCTTGGTGTTGGAAATGTGATTGTGAATGCAGCCCGAAGCAGCGCCATAGCCCGCAAGAACACTATGGCCTGCAATCTTTGCCAAGCAAAGATAGAAGCGCTCAAGGCCTTGGGTTATAATGCCTTGGCCAATGCCAACAGCCAGGAAAGTAACATTAATGAAAAGGGAGAGCAGGGCGGATACTTTACCCGCACGGTTACGGCCACCAATGGCCCTCTGCCCGATACCAAGCTGATAACGGTTACAGTTAGCTGGACTGACCTTTTTGGCCCCAGGACAGTTTCCCTGCAAACTATGGTGGCCAATCTATAGTCTTAAAAAAAAGGAAAATTCTCGCTTAGGGAAGAATTTTCTATGAATTAACAAATAATTAACAAGGGTTAATTAACTATGACTGAATGGCCCAAGAGGGGAGATTATCCGAATCTGAATGACCGAGGCTTCACCTTAGTGGAGCTGATGATATCTATGTCTATTTTCCTCCTTGCGCTTATAACCGCTTTTGAGGTTATTACCTCTCAAAAGAAAACCTTCAAAGAAGAGCAGGAAGTGATCGGGTCAACCCAAAGTGCCCGTGCCTCACAGGATATTTTACTAAGAGAGCTTCGCTCATCAGGTTATAAAGTGCTTGAGCCTGAATTCCTCAACTATCTCTCCACCTGGATCCCTGCCGACTATTTGCCCACATATCCCAAAGCGGTTGATCTCTCTTCGGCCTCCTGCCCGCTCATCACTCAGGGCAATGGTTCAGACCCTGACATGATCACGCTCCTTATGGCTGATGTCAAAGAAAACGCCCTGGCCGCTGCCGCCAACATTGGCAGCACGCAAATTACCCTTGATCCCAATAGCCCAGGCTTTGGCAGCAGCACTAAATTCAGACCCAATGATATCATTCGGCTCGGAGACCATACCGAATTTGCCCGAATAGTCTCTATCTCTGGCCACACCCTAACTATTGATACCAACCCAGCGGTGGCTGGAAATCAAGGACTTGCCAGCAATTATCCTGCCGGATCGCCTGTCCGTGAGATCAATATCATCACCTATGCTGTGATCAATGAGAAAAATGATCCAACCCATCTTCACCACACCGCAGGACATCCAGTGCTTAAGAGAAAGCATAATGAATCAGACTACCTAGACGTAGCCGAGGATGTAGAAGACCTTCAGATCATACCGGGCACGTTCCCGAACTATAAACTTTCCCTCATCACCCGCACCTCAAGCCCAGGGGACTATACGACAAGATCGGCAGATGACTATAAACGAACTGAGCTTGTGGCCGATTTTCGGCTGCGAAATTTTAGGCAGACAATCTGCCCGAAGCCAGATGCCCCCACCCTTGGCTCCTTGTCTGGCCTTGACTCATCTTCCCCCTGCACTATCCACCTTTCCTGGTCAGCAGTCAGTCGGGATAGCCAGGGCAGCTCACTCTCCTCCGAGTGTGCGGTCAGCGAGTATATCATTGCCTATGACAGTAGCCCGCAAACCCGACGCTACAGTGCTCATCCTGGGAACCGAACAAGCTTTGACCTTGATATCAGTGCGATCAAAGACCCCAATCATCAAACATATTATGTCAGTGTAGCCGCGGTAAACAGCGGCGGAGTCGGAAATTACTCCACCGAGCGGAGCATCACCGACAGCTACCCACCGGCCGCGGTTAGGAATTTGGCCGCCAGTGCTCAAGAGCGGATGATCACCCTTACCTGGACAGACAATCCCGCCTGCGACGTCTGTGCCTTTCGGCTATACCGCTCTCGCTCATCCGGCGGGCCCTACACCCTAATCTTTACCGATCCCAATGTTGAGCGCGAAGTTACCAAAACCTATACCTACCAGGATACCAATCTACCATGCGGAACATATTACTACCTGGTCAGGGCCTTTGATGGCATATATGAGAGTGCAGACTCTCCTACGGCCTCAGCTACGGCCACTGATAGTGATCCTCCCGGTGGTCCATCGGCCTTCTCTTTCAGCATCTCGGGCAACAGGGTAGACTTCACCTGGGCTTTATCTGTCGATGATCCAGCCTCAGGCCAGGGAGACAATGATGTTTGCGAATATCTGATTTACGGCCTGAATGGCGGGAGTGAGACTCTAATTCGCGACTCTATTCCGGCAGGGCAGACGACGAGCAGTATAACTACCAATACGTACAGCGACTTTGGCATCAAAGCAAAAGACTGCTGTGGTCTTACCAGCAGCCTGATCAGGCAGAGCAATCCCTGCCAGCCTCCCTCAACCATAACCATCAGCAGACCGGCAGATGGCAGCACCGTATTTGGATATGCGCTCATCGAGGGTGGAGCCAACTCACCCCGCACTCCGCTGCGGGTCGAGCTGAAAATTGACAATGGCCCCTGGATTCAGCTTGAGGGGACTAGCTCCTGGAGCTATCAATGGGATACCACGACCACAAACAATGGCACCCACAATATCTATGTCCAGGCTATCGATAATGCAGCCTGCTCGGCTAGCGCCTCAGTATCTCTAGTGGTTCAAAACTACAATCAGGGAAGAGATATAACTCCCCCGACGATCAGCAATGTGTCCTTCAGTCGATCCGGGGGAGGCTGGTTGACTGTCCAAGTTCAGGCCACTATTGTCGATTCATCAGGGATTGCCTCAGCCAGCTTTACCTACTCGTGCGGCACAAGCCCACAAGGTCCTGTTCAGATGGAGTACACAGGAGGCGATATCTATCGCGGCTCATATACACGCCACAAAAATGACACCTGTACGATCACCATTTCAGCCACAGATTCAGCAGGAAATACTGCAACTTACACGGATACTGATAGTGGACGCTAAGGGGGAGATACTCAGGGTTTAAGGGCTAGACGAATAACTATCTATTTGAATTTGATAAAAAAAATCGCTCTTATTTATTAGCTACCATTGAGAGACATAACCCTAAATAAGAGCTAAGCCCCTTTGAGGGTTTATGGTTGTTCTGATATAGGGTTTATGGTGTCTGATATATAAGAGCAAAAAAATTGATCAGGAGATGAGGATTTATCCATGTATCTGCCATCCAGCAATTCAGGTCAGGATTCCAGCGGCATAGCCCTAGTTACGGTAATGTTTTTAATGGCTATCTTTTTTATCTTGGGGACGGCTATCCTGACCAACGTAGCCACTGAATATAAGATCAGCCAGAATCACAAAAGAAGCCTTCAGGCCTTCTATGCTAGTGAGGCTGGTCTGGCTGAGGCTTCGGCCAGGATCAAACATAATACCGCTATCCTAGATCAGGATGGCGACCCCAATTGGATCTCGCCTGCAAGCGGCCTCCCCTTCGACTATCGATACTCGATTACCTACGATCCTAATAACCATATATATAAGATAGTCTCTGAGGGGAAAGACCCTACCCACACCGCCAGCAAACGGATCATTGCCGAGCTGAAGCGCTCATTCTCATCGGCTGATATTATCTCTCCTGTCTACTGCGGATCGGGGGAAAACAGAGGACAGCCAAACCGGATCTACGGGGATTCATCCTGCCCTGCCTGGGCAGATGACCATGATCCCACCAATGATACCAGCGCTCCCTGCGTGGCTACCCCGAACCCCTATGTCAGCGCATCCGATCCCCTTGACTTCGATCAGGACCAGCTCATCACGTCTAATCCCAACAAGATGCTCTATAATGTGGCTCCTATCGACCTTCAGGCCATGGCCGATTATTACCGTACGGTGGCCGACCTAACCAGCATTCCCAATGGTAATAGCGATATCGGCGCCCCAGGGGACCTCAAGGTAGTCTATATCAGCGGTTCGGAAACTATTGCTGGGAATAGAGATGGCTATGGCATCTTAGTGGTTAGTGAAAATCTTCACCTTTCGGGACAGCTCCACTGGTATGGAGTAGTCATTGTGCTTGGTGATGTCAGGCAGACAGGCGGCGGAAGCCACGGGATTCAGCTTACGGGCGCGATTTTAACCCCAAATGATTTTGACATGCGCGGCAATCCCGATATCCAGTGGTGTCCTGATATGGTCAGAAAGGTTATGAATGATGCCGGCGGAGCACCTTTGACTATGGTGAGCTGGATTGAGGATTGAGAATCTTGATCAGCGCTGGTGATTAGCACAGGGCGACTTACAGATGTTCCCAAAATCCCCCTCCCCTGGATGGAAAAAGGCAAGGGAAGGGGGATGATTTTACCTGTCCACTAAGTAGTTCTTTCGCTAAGTGCAAGAGCAGATCCAATTACATAATCAATTGTAGGAGCAGCCCTTAGGTCAGCCCAAATTGTGCATTTTGTTAGCGAAAAGCCCACTTAAAAGCCCCACACATCAAGAAGGAGAGGAGAGTATGGGAGTCTTCAATAAAGATGGGGAACATCTTGGTGAATTATTTTTTCTTGACAGAGAAAATAAAAATATAATATATTAAAACCATAAGCTATATTAAGTTTTAAGTTCATAGGTAAAGCCTTAATCAAAAAGGCTCTTTTAAGGGAAAATGGTGCAAAGCCATTGCGGGCCCGCCGCTGTATCCGGGGATGAAAGCTGCAAAAAGCCACTGTCTGCAAAAAAGAGATGGGAAGGCGCAGTGAGTAAGATGATCCGGGAGCCAGAAGACCTGCCTGTGAACATAATTTGAAGGATAATGGTTAACCCCGTGGAGTAGGGTAAGCGCATTATCTGGGGATTATATTACGGTAGGATGGAATAACGGCATCCCCGAGCCTGTGTATAAGATCAGGCTCGGGGATTTTTTTTGAGCCTAATTTTTTAATCCCAAAATTGAGTGTTCTTTCGCTAAGTGCGCAACCCAAAGTGCGCAGCAGATCAATTATCCGCTATCAATTGTAGGTGCAGACCTTGTGCCGCCAAGCTTGTGCACTTTATTAGCGAAAAGACCATTTAGTTATTGAGACCCTTAGCCGAAAAAGGCCGCACGGATACAAGCATGAATTTTTTTCAATCACAGTATCAATCACAGTATGAACATGGCGGAAATGTTAAAAAATTGGCTGAGGCCGCTGGCTGCCCAGCCGAGGAGATTCTTGATTTTTCAGCCAATATCAATCCCCTCGGCCCCCCTCGGTGGCTTAGTTCTCTGATCAGCTCACAGGCAGACTCCCTGCTGGCGCACTATCCAGACCCTGATTGTCGCTCCCTAGTCAAGGCTATTGCTAATCGATACTCCATCCCGGAGGAGGAGATCCTGATTGGAAATGGATCAACTGAGCTTCTCTACCTCCTGCCGCGAGCTGCTTCGGTCTCAAGGGCTATTATTCCCGTACCCTCATATACCGACTACCTCAAAGCCTCTTATCTGGCGGGATTATCAGTTGAGATTATCCCTTTGGAAGAAGAGAGCGAATTTAAGCTCGATCTTGCCGCCATCGAAGCCCGGCTTCAAGGGAATGAGCTAGTGGTGCTCGGCCAGCCGAACAATCCTACAGGATGTGTGGTTGATCCAAATTCCTTGCGCTTTTTGGCGTCGCGGCATCCTTCTACCCTTTTTCTGGTGGATGAGGCCTTTATTGATTTTGTTGATCGGGCTGACAGTTTGATCTTTCGCCGGCCAGCCAATATCATTGTGCTTCGCTCACTCACTAAATTCTATGCTATCCCTGGCTTAAGATTAGGCTGGGCCGCGGCTGACAAAGCTATAGCCGAGAGGGTACGGCAGATCGCCCCACCCTGGTCAGTAAATTCAATCGCTCAGGCCTGTGGAGAAGCACTTCTCGGTCAGGATGATGAATATACCCTAAAAACCCTAGCCTTGATAGCGCAAGAGCGCAAATTCATGCTCACTGAGCTTCGTTCCTTGCCAGGGCTAACTGTTTTTGCCGGTGAGGCTAATTTTCTCCTAGTCCGGATTGATCACTGGGGTTTTAAGGCGAAAACCTTAGCCCAGCGGATGCTGACCGAAGGGAGGGTGGCTATTCGCCCCGGCGATAATTTCCCAGGATTGGACGAGCGCTACTTTCGGCTGGCAATTAGAACACGGGAAGAAAACAGACGGCTTTTAGCAGCCATCAAGGCTGTCATGAGCTCTCTTTGAGCCAAAGGGCTGAAAGCCATGAGTGAAATATATAAAAAGCCGTGAGTGAAATATAAAATTTAAGTTATACTTTTTTATTTTCCTATGCTTTTGCACTTTTTCTCCGAGCCCTTGATTTTACTGGATTTGCTATTAATTTGCTATTAGAGGTAACTTTCAAGGATTTCAAAGCGTTAAAAGATTTCTGCAAAGAGGTAATATTTTCTTTGATTCCTGCTTTTGCGGGAATGAGGAAGAGTTTAAGGAAGAGTTAATGAATAGTTTGAATAGTTAATGAAGAATTAATGATGCTAGCAGCAAAAGTAGCCGCAATATTAGAGTATCAAATTTTACTAGCCCTAGGGCTTGACCTTTTGCTTGGTGATCCGCCCTGGTTCCCTCATCCGGTTAAACTGATCGGAAGGGCAGCGCTCAGATTAGAACCCTTCTTTCGGCGATTCTTCTCTCCGCCTCGGCTGGCAGGGACAGCCCTGGCCGTGGTTATAATTTCCCTAAGTGGGCTTGTAACTTTTCTCATTATAAAGGGAGCAGGCCTGATTCATCCCCTGGCTGAAGATGCCCTCTCGGTCCTGATTATCTATACTGCCCTGGCGATCCGGGATCTCATCTACCACAGCGGGCAGGTTTACCGGTGTCTGGAGCGCGGCGATCTGGCCAGAGCCAGGAAGCGGGTGTCTCTTATGGTTGGCCGAGATACGGACCAGCTAGATGAGAAGGGGGTAGTGCGGGCCGCGGTGGAAAGTGTAGCTGAGAATATAGTCGATGGCGTCAGTGCACCTTTGTTCTTTGCCGTGCTGGCCGGGCCTGTCGGCGCTATGATTTATAAAGCCATCAATACGCTTGACTCAACCTTTGGTTATAAGAATGAGTGCTACCGCGAATTCGGATGGGCTTCAGCCAGGATTGATGATGTGGCCAATTATCTCCCTGCCAGGCTGACCGCTCCCCTAGTTCCGGTAGCGGCTTTTCTGCTTGGGCTAAAACCTGCTAATTCCTTTCGGATCATGTACCGTGACCGCAAAAAGCACCCAAGTCCAAATTCAGGCTGGGCCGAAGCTGCCTTTGCCGGTGCACTCGGTGTGCAATTAGGCGGCCTCAATTATTATGGCGGCTGTCCTTCATCTCGGCCAACTTTGGGAGATGCAGACACAGAGCTCAAATTATACCATATCCTCAGGGCCAATACCCTGGCTATTACCACTGCCGCTCTGGCCGCGGCCTTATTCATCTGCTTGCGCCGCCTGGCTGTTTTTCTGCTTTAGCCTGCTTGAGCTTTTTGGAGGTGTGCATTTTGCGGATTAGCAATAGAACAGTATAGTGCTTCAAGTTTGGTTTTTCCAGGCATGATTTTTGATTAGCTATTTTGGCAAAAATTTATAGTTTATTTCAATATTGTGTTCAGTTTACCATAAAAATATGTTTATTGACGTGATTATCAATATTCGTGCCAATCAAAACCTAACTTGAACGAGTATAAATCTTAAAGGAGAGAATAATGAAAAAAGCGCTCATTCTCCTGGGGCATGGCTCCCGTCTTAAAGAAGCCAATGAATCCCTGTACTCTCTAGCCAAGATAATAAAGAGCAAGAGCAGCCTAGCCATAGTGCAACCGGCCTTTCTCCAGCTCGCCTCACCTACCTTACGGGAAGGGATTGAGAGCTGTCTTGCTCAAGGGGCTTCAGAAATCATCGTCCACCCCTATTTTCTCTATCCAGGAGCCCATGTACTCCATGATATCCCTGCGATCATTGAAGCCGCCCGCCAAGATCACCCCCAAGTGCGCATCAGGCTCACTCCGCCCCTAGGAATAGATGACAAGCTGGCAGAGATTGTTCTTGAAAGAGTTGCCGAAATTGAAAAAGAGGCTAACTTGCCGCCTGATCAGGAATTAGATTCTCAACAATTAGATCAGCTTCTCTCTGATCCAGCCCTGATCGAGAGGAAAAGTCTTGAGATCATCTCAGCTAAAATTCAAGAAGAGGCCTTTCCAATACCCTTGCGCCCGATAATCAAACGGGTCGTTCATGCTACGGCAGATCTGGCCATTGTTTCTGATATTCGCTTCTCTCCCCATTTTTACCAGCAAATTTCAACCTCTCTGCTCCAGGGAGCGCCGATCATCACCGATGTCTTCATGCTCAAGGAAGCCTTGAATTTGTCCCTATTATCCAAGTTCCGCAATCCGCTCTTTTGCTTTATTCGGGATAGAGAGGTGAGAGAGATGGCCGAAAAAGAGAAGATCACCCGCTCTATGGCTGCGGTGCGAAAAGGAGCCTCTCTTTATCCTGAGGGGATTTATCTTTTTGGCAATGCTCCGACTGCCCTCCGGGAGCTGATCCAGCTATACCGCCGGGGGAAAATTGCGCCCGCGGCTGTGGTTGGCTGTCCGGTCGGATTTGTGGGCGCATCAGAGGTTAAACGGGAGCTTTGTCAGACAGATCTTCCCTATTTCACCTGCCTGGGCGCCAGGGGAGGAAGTGCTATGGCCGCCGCGGTCATCAATGCCCTGCTGCGAGAATTAGCTAAAACTCAATGCCAAAATAGCCAAAATAAATAACCAAAATAAATAATTTAAGGAGGACAAGGCTTATGAAGAAAAAAATTTCAACCCATACAACCCATATTTTCATCATTCTCTCTATTACTTTTTCGATCATACTCAGCAGAGCCACGCCTGCCCTGGCGATGCACATTTCAGAGGGGATTCTTCCCATGCCCTGGGCCATATTCTGGACCCTGCTAGCGGTCCCCTTTCTCATCCGGGGGCTTTTTGAGATCAAAAGGAAAAAAGAGACTCTGCCAAGCTATCTTCCCCTGCTGGGCATGGTTGGGGCAGCGGTGTTTGTATTCTCCTGCCTGCCAATTCCGGTTCCCATAGCTGGAACATGCAGCCATCCGGCAGGCACAGGGCTTTCGGTAATTCTCCTGGGATTTTCCCCCAGTGTCATGGTAGCTGCGGCCGCGCTCCTCATCCAGGCTCTTTTCCTTGCTCACGGGGGGCTGACTACCTTCGGCGCCAATGTGTTCTCGATGGGCATTATGGGCTCAGTGGCAGGTTTGGCCGCTTTTCAGCTCGGCAAGTCAATGAGGCTCCCCTTATTCTGGCGAGCCTTTATAGCTGGTGTGGCCGCAGACCTGGTTACCTACCTGGCCACCTCGGTTGAGCTTGGCCTTGCCCTGCACGGAGATCAGGCCCTTGGCAAGGTTATCGCTACCATCTTCATCTCATTTTTGCCAACCCAGCTCCCTTTGTGCCTTCTGGAGGGTGTGCTAACGGCTGGAGCGGTAGTTTATATCTATAGACATCGGCCCGTAGTTCTTCAGAAATTGCAGGTGGTTTAAGGGGATAATCTTGATGTGGTAATTCCGTAATATCAAGCTCTTATGATTCTTGCGCTTGCGCAGGAATGGCATAGTGAATCTATATAAAGTAAAACGGATATAGATATGGATATAGATATAATGTAAGATATAACGGTAATGTATAAGATATAATGGTAATATAAGATATAATGGAGGAAATTTTAAGAGTATGAATAATAATAATATTATAAATAATAACATAAGAAAGAAAAAGGTGTTTCTGCTTTCAGTTATGATCATGGTGGTAATTTCTATTTTTTTGATAGCTACCCAACCGACCTCTTTCTCCTGGGGGGCTGAATGGTCAGGGGTTGATGAGACTGTGGTTGAAAAGTATGCAGAAAAGTATGGCCGCTCGGCCCGTGAGCCTTTCATTAATACCGACCAGGGAGATTTGCTGCTCTTTGTCTTTTGTCTGGCAGGCACAGTTGGCGGATTTATTATGGGCTATTCATTCCATAAATTTTTCCACGAGCCAGAAAAAGAACCCTCAAGGCCATGCTGACTCATCATCTGCTCGATCGAAAGCTATTCGGCCAAAATACCTGGTTTGGACAGCTTGATCCGCGGCTTAAAATAATCTTTATCCTGCTGGCCTTGGCCATCAACCTTGGTCGGAATTCTTTCCCAACCTGCGGATTCTTTACCCTGCTGGCCATCTTTTTCTTTATCTTGGCCAGGGTTTCTCTAAAGGCCCTGGTCATTCGGCTGATTCCTCCGGCAGGAGTGGCGGCCATTGTAGCCCTCATGCAGGCAATTTTAGTCAGAGGGACCCCTCTGCTGGAGCTCTCTCTCCCCTCTGTTGGTCTTAGGATAGCTGTTTCTCACCAGGGGCTCATCCAGGGTGGGCTGCGGGCTTGCCTGATCCTGAGCGGAACGCTTTTAATCCTGCTCCTTGTCCTAACCACACCTGAGCATCGAATGGTATCTTCGATGGCCTGGTTTCGGATGCCAGCTCTATTTGTTGATCTTTTTCTCTTTATCTCTCGCTATCTTTTCCTCCTGGCTGAAGAGGCAAACAGGATCTTCGAGGCGCAGCGGGTTAGGCTAGGCTACAGTGGCTGGCGGCAAAGCCTACGCTCGCTTCAGACCCTTGGCGGGATGCTTATTCTGAGGGCTTTTGACCGGGCCGAGAATGTATATCAGGCCATGCAAAGCCGGGGCTATGATGGCCAAAAGGTTACCATCATGCCAGATCCTCTGACCAGGAGGGATTATCTTTCCCTCTTCATCCTTCTGGGGTTGAATTTGGTGGGGTTAGTCATCTAGGGAGGACACCATAAATAAAATGCAGGATCAGCAGCAGCCAATTTTGACTGTAGAGAATATCAGCTTTCAATACCCTGATCATACCCTTGGCCTTGATGGAGTCTCTTTGACCATTAAACAGGGTGAATTTTTCTCAATCCTTGGGGCCAACGGCGCCGGAAAGACCACTCTGCTGAAGATTTTAAATGGCCTTCTGAAACCCTCATCTGGTCGGGTATTATTTCGGGGAAATGATTTATCCTCTCTTGACAAAAATTTTCTTTTTTCCCACATCTGCACGGTTTTTCAAGACCCGAACGATCAGCTCTTTGCCCAGACCGTCGAGCAGGACATCTCCTACGGCCCGTATAATCAGGGGCTGCCTGAGCCTGAGGTCCGCCTGAGAGTGAAAAAAGCCCTTGAGCTAGTTGGGATGGCCGAGGCAGCCCAAAAATCAATTCGCAGCCTAAGTTATGGTCAAAAAAAACGGATTTGCCTAGCAGGCGTTTTAGCCATGCAGCCTGAGGTTATGATTCTCGATGAGCCGACCTCTGGCCTTGACCCTATGGGGGTTAGCTCCATTATGCGGCTTTTGAAGAAACTGAATCAGGAAGAGGGGATCACTATGATTATGGCTACCCATGTGGTTGACCTTGTTCCGCTCTTTATCAACCGGCTGGCTATCTTGCGCCGGGGAAAGATGGTGCAGGTGGGAACCCCGGAGGATATTTTCAATGATCCGAGCATGGTCAGAGGCGCAAGCTTGCGCCTTCCCAGGATAGCGCACCTTTTAGAAATCCTTAAAAAAGAGGACCACCTTGAGGTTGAGAAAATCCCCTTGACCATTGGAGAGGCAAGGCGGACAATCGTCAACCTGATAGCCAAGAGAGGACAAGATGCTGTTTGATGGCCGGCAAATCGGAAAATCAGCTCCCCAGCAAAAGGCAGCCACAAGGCCCCTTCGGCCAGGCTATACCACTGGCTCGTGTGCCGCGGCCGCAGCCCGTGCCTGCCTGGAGCATCTGCTGTTGCGTCGGCAATTTGCTCCCACAAGTCTGCTCCTTCCTTCTGGCCAGCGGCTTGAGCTTCAGCCAATCAATCCGTGCACAGGCCGCGGCTGGGCAGCCTGCGGCATTATCAAAGATGCAGGGGATGATCCTGATGTTACTCATGGGATTGAAATTCGAGCCAAGGTATCTGTGCTAGATAAGGCAGCTGTACTAGATAAGGCAGCCGTGCTGGATCTTGATCTTGATAGCCAGTCGGGAAATGATCAAGCAGATGAGATCATCATCGTGGGAGGAGAGGGAGTGGGGCGAATCACCAAGCCAGGGCTTGAGCTTCCACCGGGGGAGCCAGCCATAAATCCGACTCCTCGCAGGATGATTCGGGACAATGTCCGGGAAATTCTACGTGAGGCTCACTTTCGCGGCCGGCTCATGATTGAGATTTCCGCTCCCCAGGGCAATCTTATAGCCGCCAAAACCATCAATGCCCGCTTAGGGATCATCGGTGGGATATCCATTTTGGGCACAACAGGAGTGGTTGAGCCGATCTCTGCCCTGGCCTGGCAGGATACTGTGGTCGCCTGCCTCAAGGTGGCCAAAGCCTGCGGTTGTGAAGGTGTGGTGCTGACTCCTGGAAGGTCGAGTGAGGAAGCTGCCCAAAGGCTTTTTCCCCACTGGCCGCAAGAGGCTTTCATCATCATGGGAGATTATGTAGGCTTTTCCCTCCAGCAGGCTAAAAAATTTGGCTTCCAACAGATTATTGTCGCGGCCCAGTTTGCCAAATTGCTAAAAATCGCCCAAGGGTGGGGCAATACCCATGCGGATCATTCCCAGATAGATCGAGCCTGGCTAGCCAAGGTCGCCCACCAGGCAGGCTATGGACAAAAGACTGTGGCCTTTATGACCCAGCAGGCCCAAACTGCCCGCACGATTTATCAGTATCTAAGAGAGCAGTCAGACAGCCTCTTTTTCCCCTTACTGGTTAACCGAATTTCAAGGGATTTAGGGGTGCGGTGCATACTCTTTTCCTACGAAGGAGAAAAAATCGCCGACAGTCATGCTTAATGCTTAACAGCCATGCTTAATAGTCTATACAGTCAGGCTCATAGTCATAAACAGCCATACTCATAGTTATCATGCTTTACTATAGTGGTTCTTTAGTGGTCTGTTCGCTAAGTGCTTTTTTCTCTACGTGCGTAACACAAGTTGGGCAGCGGATCAATTACCCAATCAAATTGCAGGGGCAGGCCTTGGGTCCGCCGCAGCTTGCGCGCACTTTATTAGCCAGAGGACCAATAGTTATCATGCTTATAGTCATAACGAGTAGTCATAACTAGCAGCTTACATGAAAAGTTTGAACTTATATGAAGAGTTTGAATGAGTGGTTGCACATTGTAGGTATTGACCCTTGCCCAGCCGCGGGCATCTTAAGCCAAAAGGCGGGCAGTCAAGATTGCCCTCAGCCACATCGGCCCATCCTGCCTCTGCCTAATGATACGGCCCTATTGGCTGGAGCAGCCAGGCTCTTAGAGCTTTTCCCAGATTTTTCAGGGCAGAAGCTTCCCCTGACTGCGGGTGATCTTGATTCCTTCATCGCTCGGATAAAATCCTACCGCGGGCAGCGAGTGGTTGTTCTGGCCTCAGGTGATCCGAATTTTTACGGCCTGGCTGCCACCCTGCTTCAGCATGTTGATCGAAAGGAGGTGGCCATTTATCCGGCGGTAAGCTCCATGCAATGGGCCTTTGCTAAGGCCAAGATTCCCTGGCATGATGCTGCCCTGATCAGCCTGCACGGTCGGCCAATGCATCATCTGGCCCGCATCTGGCCAAGGGAAAAAATCGGCATCTTTACCGACCGGGAAAATACCCCACTGCGGATTGCCTCCTTCCTGCTGGATCGGGGCGCAAGGCCGGAGGGAGAGTATTTTTTGCTCGAAAATCTTGGCGCTGAAGATGAGAAAATAACCTGCGGCAGACTCAAAGATCTGGCTGCTGCTCAAGCAGAGAGTGCCCCTCTCAATATCCTCTTACTTATAAAAGCGGCCTCACCCGACAGCCCCTTTAGCCGATACCCTGCCCCAGGTCTTCCCGAAGAGGAATTTTACCATACGGCTGGTTTGATCACTAAGCGGGAAATCAGAGCCGCGGTGCTCTCTTTCCTGAGACCGCAGGAGGATTCAATCCTCTGGGATATTGGGGCTGGAAGCGGCTCGGTGTCAATCGAGGCCTCGCGCCTCATCCGATCAGGCCTTATCCTGGCCGTAGAAAAAAAGCCTGCCGAGGTGGAAAACATCATCAAAAACCGCCAAAAATTCCAGGTGTTAAACCTTGAGGTTATTTTGGGAGAGGCCCCCATCGCCCTGGCCGAGCTGCCTGATCCTGATCGGATTTTTCTTGGCGGAAGTGGCCGCTCTCTTGGCCATAATCTAGTCGCTTGCTGGCAGAGGCTAAAAAAAGGAGGGGTTATGGTCATAAATGCCATTACCCTGGAGAGTCTGAACACAGCCAGAGAATTCCTGGCCTCCCAAGCTCGTCGTTTTGATATAATTGCCATCCAAGTTTCCCGAAAGAAAGAGCTAGCCGAATCAACCATCATGGAGCCTTCAGCACCGGTATATATTTGCCTTGGGGAAAAGGATTTATAAATTTATCTAAATTTCTATGCTTTTGCACTTTTTCTCCAAGGCCTTGATTTTAATGGATTTGCTATTAGAGGTAACTTTCTAAGGATGTCAAGGCGCTAAGAAATTTCTGCAAAAGTGTAGTAAATTTATTAAATCTATCTAAATGGTTCTTTCGCTAAGTGCGTAACACAGATGCACAGCGGATCAATTACGCTATCAATTGTAGGGGCGGCCCTTAGAACCGCCCAAATTGCGCACCTTGTGAGCCAAAAGACCGCTAAATTTATTAAGAAGCAAGCAGGATTTCAATGCAGGATTCAACCTTATGCCAGAGCGAATGCTTGATTGCATTTTAAAATCAATCAGTTAACTTTCACAAAATGTGTGAGTTAACATTCTGGAATATTAAGCTTTTCAGATGTTCGCTCTGGATTCAGGTTCAATGAAAGTTAAGCAGGAGAAAAAAAGAAAAAAATGCCTTACGGAACACTCTACGGGATAGGTCTTGGGCCGGGAGACCCTGAGCTTATTACGCTCAAAGGGCTTCGGATTCTCCAGCAGAGCCGGGTGATTGCCTATCCGATCTCAAGACAAGGGGATGAAAGTGTAGCCCTCTCCATCTTAGAGAGGATCACAAGCCTTGTGGGGAAAGAAAAAATCGAGCTTCTCTTTCCTATGAGCGCTGCTGAGCCTGCCGCGCTCAAAATAGCCTGGGAGGAGGCAAGCCGAAAAATTGCTGCTCATCTTGAGCAGGGAAAAGATGTTGCCTTTATTACCCTCGGCGATGTAGTCTTGTACTCTACCTTTATTTATCTGTTTGAGGTTATGCGGGAAGGGTATCAGCACCTTAAGGTAGAATTTGTACCTGGGATCTCCTCAGTCAGTGCCTCGGCAGCCACAGCCTCCCTCCCTCTAGGCAAGGGAAGGGAGCGGCTGGCCATCCTGCCTGCTCCTTTTGACCAAGCGCAACTAAAAAAGAGCCTGGAGGATTTTGATACTGTGGTCTTGCTGAAGGTAAGCCAGGTTTTTGACCAGGTGTATGAGCTCCTCAAGAGGATGAACCTTCTCGATAAAGCCATTCTCTGTCAAAGGATTGGCCTTGAAGGTGAGCGAATTATCCATGATCTTTCTACTCTGGTAGGAAGTAAGGTAGACTATATGTCGATCCTGATGGTGAAAAAATGAAGCGGGAAGATGATGGGGATATAATTGGATTAATGAGGATTAACTTAGATCGTCGGATTAGATGGTTAGATAAAGGTAGACTATGTAGACTATATGTCGATCCTGATGATGAAAAAATGAAGCGGGAAAAAAAGGAGGGGATATAATTGGATTAAGAGGATTAACTTAACCTGAGTTCGATATAACTAACATGCCAGCAAGGGCATATATTGATTCCCCCAATGGAGATTTAATGATGGTTTTTGGGGCAAATAGGTGTAAGCTATGAGTCCAGAGATCAGATTAACTAAAAAGTTAACTGGACTTCTATGCCTAGTATGTTCTATTTGGCATATATTTTTTAATTCATCATTCACTGTTTCGATCAGAGACCTTTTCCTAAGAAGTATTTTATCCATCAGGGGAATGAGTTTATTTTTCATATTCTTCCTGATCTTGGTAATGAGTTCAATTCCTCTTTGCATAAGGAATTGAAAGATATCTTGGCCTAGATAGCCCTTATCACCAAAGAGTTTACCAAAAAGTCTTCTGGTCAATTTATCCAGGAGGAATTTATTTCGATCGTCAACATTACCAGGGGTGAGATTAAAGGCAAGTAGCTCTCCCCGATCATTAATAACTATATGGAGTTTAAAGCCGTAGAACCATCCTGTAGAGGATTTCCCTCTTTGGGCAAGGTCTTTAAATACACGGTGAGAGTGAATCCTTCTGGGATGGCATACCTTTAATGGGGTGGAATCGATAAATGAAATGCCTGTTATCTGGCCAAGCCGCCGGCTTTTAAGGTAAACCAGCAAGGGAACTATAACCCCTTGTGATAGCTCTATAAACCTGTTATAACTTACTAGGTTTGGGAAGGCTGAATGCTGAAAGCCACATATAAATTTTACATAATAATCCTCTATGCTTTTGCACTTTTTCTCCGAGCCCTTGATTTTACTGGATTTGCTATTAGAGGTAACTTTCAAGGATTTCAAAGCGTTAAAAGATTTCTGCAAAGAGGTAGTAATCCTTAAAAGTTCTAAACTTAGAGAAGTGGAAGTAGATGAGTATGGTCATAATTTCACTCATGATTAAGCGAGGTTTCTTGATCCTTTTTACTTCTCCTGCGGTGAGCAATCTTTGTGTCCACTGGCTTTCAAATTCTTTACAAAAATTATCAACATCATAGAAAATTTTTGTTAACATGGCTTTAGTCCCCCCTGAGTGGTTTTGGTTGAAACAATTAATTTTACCACAATCGGGGGGACTTGCTTATATCGAACTCAGGTTAACTTAGATCATCGGATTAGATGGTTAGATGATTAGATGATTAGATGGTTAGATATTGGATATTAAGGAGATAATCGGATGAGTGAAACTCGACCTCGGCTTCTTGAGCCAAAAGAAAAAGTCGGTCTGGTCATTGTTCTTACCGGCGACGGGAAGGGCAAAACCACTTCGGCCCTGGGTATGACTCTGCGCACGGTTGGGCATGGTCTCAAGGTATGCCTGATTCACTTCATCAAAGGCTCCCTGTATGCGGGCGAGATGGATGGCCTAAAGAGGCTAACCCCTGAGGCAGAGGCCTATTTTACTGGCCAAGGATACTGTGGCTTAAGAGGGAATCCCGCTTCTGCCAAGGAGCATAGGGCTAAGGCTCAGGAAGCTATGAGATTAGCCTTTGAGAAAATGGCTTCAAATGCCTTTCACCTTATGGTGCTTGATGAAATCCACAATGCAGTCAGATTGAACCTAGTCGAGCTTGACCAGTTGCTTGAGCTGATCAACCAAAAGCCCCCACAGCTTCACCTTGTTCTCACCGGCCGCGATGCCCACCCCAAGGTGATCGAGCGGGCACACATCGTTACTGAAATGAGGGAGATAAAACATTCTCTAAGACAAGGTATAGAGCCGCAAAAAGGAATTGATTACTGAGATAAATTACTGAGTAAGTAATTATTATTAATAGCTTAATGGTCTGTTCGCTAACAAAGTGCGCAAGGTTTGGGGGGGGCGGGCACAAGGTCTGCACGCTACAATGGATAGCGTAATTTATCTGCTGCGTATTTGTGTTAAGCACTTAGCGAAAGAACCTCTTAATGGTCCTTTGGCTAACAAAGCGCGCAAGGTTTGGCGACCACAGGGGACCGCCCCTGCGTTTGATCGGGTAATTGGATCTGCTCTCGCACTTGGTGAGGAAAGCATTTAGCATCCAGGAATATCAAAAGTTTTTGCGAATTCTGAGCCTTGACAGGAATGACGGAAAATGCAAAAAGGGAGGATATAAAAATAAAGCATATGACAAAGGGAAAGGTTTACTTTATCGGTGCAGGTCCCGGAGATCCTGAGCTTATTACTGTCAAGGGAAAGCGCCTCTTATCTGAAGCAGACCTTGTGGTCTATGCCGGCTCTTTAGTCAATCCGGCTCTCCTTGCCTTTGCCCGCAAGGAGGCTGAAATACACAACAGCGCCTCTATGACCCTTGATGAAATTGTTGGCCTGCTCATTGCGGCTGCTCAAGGGGGAAAGACAGTAGCCAGGCTACAGTCAGGGGATCCATCAATATATGGGGCCATTCAGGAGCAGATAGCTCCGTTAGTCAAAGCCGGCATCCCTTTTGAGATTGTGCCAGGAGTGAGCTCGGTTTTTGGCTCTGCTGCGGCCTTAGGCCAGGAGCTGACCCTACCCGAGGTATCCCAAACCCTCATTCTGACCCGCCGGGCAGGACGGACGAGGGTGCCGGATTCAGAATCCCTGCCGAATCTGGCCAAAGCCGGAGCAACGATGGCTATTTTTTTGAGTGTTTCAGCTATTCGGGAAGTTGTCTCTGAGCTTTTGGCTGGAGGATACCGCAAGGAGACACCAGCCGCTGTGGTCCAAAAAGCCACGCTTCCTGATGAGAAGATTGTGCGCGGCAGACTGGAGAATATCGCTGATCTTGTCCAGGCGGCTGGTATTAAAAGTACGGCCTTGATTCTAGTAGGTGAGGTGTTGAGGGCTTCAGACAGCCAAGGATCAGACAATCCGACAGGGGTGATTACTCCCTCCAGGCTCTATAACCTTGAGTTCAGCCATGAGTATAGAAAGAAATAAAACAATGGAAGAGAAAAAAGATCTGGCCCTCTATGCCCTAACGCCAACAGGCGGGAAACTAGCCCTGCGCCTGGCCGAAGCCTTCCCACAGGCTGAGGTTTTTCTCCATGAAAAAATTGCCACTGACTACCATCAGGAGGGCGGCAGCTGGCCGATTAGCTCCTTTCCCGCCGAAGGGCTCAGCAAGCTTTTAGCCAGAAATTTTCACCTCTTTCGCTCACACGTTTTTATCATGGCCACCGCTATTGCGGTCAGAACTATTGCCCCGCATCTGACCGACAAATGGCGCGATCCGGCCGTAGTGGTAGTGGATGAGAAAGGGCGCTGGGCTATAAGTCTCCTCGGTGGGCATTGGGGAGGGGCCCATGAGCTTGCCCGAGACATTGCCCGCAAAATCAAAGCCCAGCCAGTAATCACCACCGCTACCGATCTCAGTGGCAAAACAGCTATCGAGGTCTGGGCCAGAAAGCAGGGGCTCTGCCTGGAAAATGTTTCTGAAGTGAAAGCCTTTAATGCCGCGCTGGTAAGGGAGATTCCCATTTTTTGCTGGAGCGAATACCCAAAATACCTCGCCAGGCTCCCAGAGGGTGTGATCGCCTGGGATGGTTGGGGTTCTCTGGCTGGAGATTTTCTCATCATTATCTCTGACCGTACGGATTTTCCCCGCTGGCCAGCTAAACATCTCTTGCTCCTTCGGCCACCGACCCTCTTCCTTGGCCTTGGCTGCAACCGGGGAACCTCAGAGGATGAGATCCACCGCCAGGTCAAGGACATCCTGGCAGAACATGGCTATTCGATCCTCTCTTTGGCCGAATTGGGCACAATTGACCGCAAGGCTGATGAGCCAGGCTTGTTAGCCTTTGCCCGAAGGCTTGGACTTAAAATCAGCTTCTTCAACCAAGAAGAGTTAAATCGTCTCGATCCCCCCAGCCCACCATCAGAGTATGTAAAAAATATCCTTGGAGTAAAAGGAGTTTCAGAATGTGCAGCTATGCTTCTGTCTGGCGAGCAAAACCTTGTGATCCCAAAAACCAAACGGGGCAATGTAGCTTTAGCCCTGGCCAGAAAAAAACTGGAAGATTAGCCATTATCGGCCTTGGGCCGGGAAGACGAGAGCACTTTACCCTGCGGGCACTTCAGGTGCTGGAAGAGTCTGAGGTGATTGTCGGCTATGAGCGCTATCTTGCCCTGATCAAAGATTTTTGGCCAGGGAGGAAAGTGCTGGCCTCGGGGATGCGAAAAGAGCTGGATCGATGCTGGCAGGCAATCGCTTTAGCCAGGCAGGGGATGAGGGTAGCTTTAGTCTGCGGCGGGGACTGCGGGATTTATGGCCTGGCTGGCCCAGCCCTAGAGCTTTTACTTAGCCAGCCAAAAGGACCTGACGAGGATGATGAGATCGAAGTTGAGATCGTGCCCGGCCTCTCAGCCATCAGCGCCGCGGCCTCAGTGCTGGGAGCGCCGCTGATGAATGATCTGGCCATCATCAGCCTCAGCGATCTCCTTATCCCTTGGCCAGTAATCAAAAAGCGCCTTGAGGCTGCGGCCTATGCCGATTTTGTTACTGCCCTATACAATCCCAAAAGTAAACACCGCACCGGACAAATCTTAGAAGCTCAGGCCATCTTTCTGCAATTTCAGCCCCCTAAAACTCCGGTAGGAATAGTCCATAATGCCTTGCGGGATGAGGAGAGAAAAATCATCACTACCTTAGATGAGTTTACCCAGCATGAAATCAGTATGCTCTCTCTGATAATCATCGGCAATTCAAAGACCAGGATCATCGGAGGAAATATGATCACTCCCAGGGGATACGAGATAAAAGATACCGAACTAAAAGATACGAAATGCTAAAAGATATGAAATAAAAGAGAAGGGTATGAAGTGACTAGAGGATGTGAAGTGACCAGAGAAGGATATCCCTCCGGCAAGATAAAAATTCCTCGCCTCATGGTGGCTGGAGCCCAAAGTGGCTCAGGTAAGACTACCCTAACCCTTGGTCTTCTCCACCTTTTTAAAAAGCAGGGTCTTTCAGTGTCATCTTTTAAGGTTGGCCCCGACTTTATCGATCCTGGCCACCACAGCCGAATCAGTGGCCTGCCGTCGCGAAATCTCGATGGCTGGATGCTCTCAAGGGAATATAATCTCAAAACCTTTATTCAGCACGCCCAAGGAGTAGACCTGGCCTTGATCGAAGGGGTAATGGGTTTATTTGACGGGCTTGGTAGCCTGAGCGAGGATGGTAGCTCGGCCCAGATAGCCAAATGGCTCGCCTGCCCACTGATTCTGATCGTTAACTGCCGCGGCCTGGCCCGCAGCGCGGCTGCTCTGATTCAAGGGTATGAACGCTTTGACCCTCAGCTTCCCCTCGCGGGTCTGATCCTGAATCAGGTGGCTGGGCCAAGACACTTTGCCTGTTTGAAAGAAGCTATCGAGAGCTTGTGTCAAACTGAAGTGCTAGGGTATCTTCCCCGCGATGAGTCGCTGACTATTCCTGAGAGACATCTTGGGCTGGTTACTTGCGAGGAAAGCCCTCTTTCGGACAGCTTTTTAAGTAGACTTTCTGCCTTGCTCGAAGAAAAAGTAAATATCGAGCGGCTCTTAGCCATTGCTCAGAGCGCCGGAGAAATAGAGGAAATAGCCCCACCTGCCAGCATGATTCAAAAGGCTGCTGAGGAATCTTCCCCATCCTCTTTATCCTCTACGGAGCCGCTCATCAAAACTATAAAAACCATAGGCATAGCCAAAGACGAGGCTTTTTGCTTCTATTATCAGGACAATTTCGATCTCCTCAAGGCCGCTGGAGCACAATTGCTCTTCTTTAGCCCCTTGCGAGATAAAGCAATTCCCGCCTCCTGCCAAGCCCTCTATCTTGGTGGAGGATACCCTGAGCTCTATGGACCTCAGCTTTCCCAAAACCTCAGTATGCTCAACTCAATTCGAGATTTCATCGAGCAGGGAGGACAGGTTCTGGCCGAGTGCGGCGGGTTTGTCTATCTTACCAAGGGCATTAAAACCTTTACCCAAGAGTTTTTTCCCCTAGTGGGCATCTTTCCCACTTTGGCTCGTATGGAAAAAAGACTTCACCTTGGCTATCGAAAGATTCGCCTCCTTGAAGATTGTCCACTTGGCCCTTCAGGCAGCCTAGAGCTTCGAGGCCATGAATTTCACTACTCGACCATAGATGAGATGCCCAAAAGCATACCGCGGGCTTATGAAGCCCTTGCTCCAAGCGGTCAGGAGAAAAAAGCAGAAGGGTTTCGATACAAAAATTGTCTGGCTGGCTATCCACACCTTCATTTCGGCTCTCATCCTGAGAGCATTTTCTACTTTTTGCAAGGGAGAGGATAATCATATCACCATGCGGGAAAAGCCATTGAAGATCATGCTCCTTGGCACTGGATCCGATGTCGGCAAAAGTATCATAGCTACTGCCCTGTGCCGAATATTCAAAAATATGGGCTATCGGGTAGTGCCTTTTAAAGCCCAGAATATGTCTAACAATTCTTATGTTACCCTTGAAGGGGGAGAGATTGGCCGGGCTCAGGCTGCTCAAGCCGAGGCTGCCGGAGTTGCTCCTTCTGTCCATATGAACCCAGTGCTCCTCAAGCCAACTGGCCAGATCGGCTCACAGGTCATCCTCCAGGGCAAGGTCTACGGCACTATGACCGCCAAAGAATACTATGCCTTTAAACCTACGGTAAAAAATCTGGTCATGGAGAGCTACCATCAACTGGCCAAAGAATACGAAATCATTGTTATTGAGGGGGCTGGCTCATGCTGCGAGATCAACCTGAGAGCCCATGACCTGGTGAACTTTGAGCTGGCTCTGGCTGCCGATGCTCCAGTCATCCTGGTTGCCGATATTGATCGGGGAGGAGTCTTCGCTCAAATCATCGGCTCTCTTGAGGTTATCTCGGCCAAGGAAAGAGAGCTAATTCAGGGGATTATTATCAATAAGTTTCGTGGTGATCCTGAGCTTTTCAGAGATGGAATCACCTATATAGAGCAAAGAGCCGGAAAGCCAGTTTTAGGGCTAGTTCCCTATCTGTCAGGGCTTTGTGTGGAAAAAGAAGATAGCCTGTCCCTTGAAGCCAAAGCCAATATACGACCAGTCGATGAGCACAAGATCAATATTGCCGCCATTCGGCTGCCTCACCTCTCTAACTTTACTGACCTTGATGCCTTAGAGCAAGAGCCGGAGGTCGTTCTTAACTGGCTGCATGTGCCGACTGATCTTGCGGCCTACGATCTTTTGATCCTCCCAGGAAGCAAAAATAGCCTGCATGACCTGCTCTGGCTGAAAGAATCTGGCTGGGCGGAGAAAATCAAGCAATTTGCCAAAGCTGACAACAAATGGATCGTCGGCTTATGCGGGGGGTTTCAGATCTTGGGAAGGGAAATTGCAGACCCAGGCGGCCAGGAAGGGAAGCTACGACAGATCGAGGGACTTGGTATGCTTGCAGTCAAAACTGAAATTCAACCCCTCAAGACCGTACGTTTGATCGAAGGGCGAGACCTTCTCTTTGGCCAGAGGGTTTTGGGTTATGAAATCCATATGGGAGAAAGCCAGCCCCTTGGCCAGGTGCGGCCATTTTTAACTATCGACGACAAGAGCGGCCACTGCCGCTTTGATGGCGCGCTGAGCGAGCAGGGCAAAATTAAAGTTATAGGAACCTATGTCCATGGTCTTTTTGATGCCCAAGGATTCCGAAGATGCCTACTTGGCCAGATCGCGGCCACAAAAAACATACCTTTTGAGCCTTCGGCAGGGAGGGGAAATTTTTGGGAAGAAAAGGAAAGACAGTATGATCTCCTAGCCGCCCACATCTCACACTCGATCAATATAGACCGGATCATCCAAATCATGAAAAAGTGGGCGGGATAAAGATCTTTGGAAGGAACCCTTTTGAAAAAGGGTTCCTTCCAAACCATCCTCCTAAAACTTTAATAACATAGCTATAATAACATAGCTATTAAAGTTTTAGGAAAGGGGTATAAGGGGAAAACCCTTTTTCAAAAGGGTTTTCCCCTTACCTTACGGCACTGGTTTTTTCTCGGTGATATTGACCCCAGTCGGTTTTACATCCTGCCCAGGTCGCCAATATTTTTGATGCCACTCTGAAGAAACATGGTAATTCTTATACTTTAGCATGGCCTCAAACCCATGGCAATCTAGGCAGATGGAAAAATCAGCCCCGCTGTTTCGGAGAAAGCTATTTCGGGGATCACCTTCGATATTTTTCCCCAAGCTTGGGTATTCTTTGGAGTCAGGATCCCACTGATGAGCGCTGTGGCAGGTAGGGCAGGTTACAAACCCTACGGGAGACTTTCTGCCCTGCTTATCGTACAGGGGAAAATAGGTCTTATAATCCGCATCTCCCATCCGGCGAAATTGAGTTATTTTCCCCGTATAGACAAAAGAGCTAGGATGCAGACCAACAAAAACGGCTTTCTCTCCGGCACACTTTCCCTTTTCATGACAAGACAAACAGGTAGCCAGCATAAAGTCATTCTCAGGCGGCAGCCTCCTTGCCCAGAGCAAGGTTTTAATCGGACTGTTATGAACCAGATGGCAGGCCGAGCAGACCCCTGATTGGGACACGGTATGGCCCTGGACATTAGTCTCCTGAGGAGCCAGAAGGCTCAAGTCATGTTCACTCTTGCAGACATAGCGTTGATCCTTATGGCAATCGGTGCACAGATTCTCTTTCGGCCTCTCATCCAGCCTAAGAAAACTGCTGTGGATATCACCTTCCTGATTCTTCAGCAAGGCGGCTGCCTTGACCTTGCCAGAAGATTTCCCTTTGCTAGAGGCGGCTTTGGCCGAAGACTCTCTCGGCTGCTCTGCCGCCGCCGCAGGATGTTGGGCAGGCGTCCACAGGTGGGGATCATGGCAGGTTGTGCAGGTTAAAAAGCCCCCTCCTGATTGTTCAATCTCACCACTCATGGTATATAGCGGAAGATTGGTGGTTATTCCCTTGTCCGCAGGACGGATATCGACCGGATGAGAAAAATCAGCAATTATTTTCTTATCACCCACCTTGCCTCGGCTGTGGCAGCTTGCACATTCCTGACTGATCAGACTGCTGCCTGCTGCTATCACTGGAAGCTCCCTGGCCCACAGATTGTTCGATGGCGCATTATGGACCAGATGACAGGCAGAGCAGATGCCAGAGTCTGCGACTGTCTGATTCTGGATATTCCGCTCCCCCTCGGCCAGAAGCCGAAGATCATGATCGGTGTTGGCGACCAGGCATTCTCTTTGGTGGCAATCCTCACACAGCACAGGCTCAGGCAGCATAGGCAGCCGAAGGAAGCTGTCCTTAGCTGTCCCTTCTCTATTTTCTCCACTTCCGCAAGCTAACTCTGACGGTGCCCACTGATGAGCGCTGTGGCAGGATGCGCAGGCAACCTTTCCGCTCGGCTGTTTGCTGCCGTCAGGTGCGTACAGGGGAAGCTGCGTCTTTCCATCAGCCGCCTGAATTCCCTTATCCATAGGATGACTATGAGCGCCGACCAGCTTTTTCTCCGCGCAACCCTTTTCCTTGTGGCAGCTCAGGCACAATTGGTTAGCTACATCTGCCTCAGCGTTGGGCATCTTGGCAAACATCAAGATTGACGCTCCGTTGTGGGCTAAGTGACAGGCGCCGCACAAGCCAGATTTTCGAGGCGGATCACCAAGATAATTCTTCTCTTTCGGGGCCATAAACCTAAGATCATGATCGGTCTTGGCCACATACTGCTGTTTCTTATGGCAGTCCAAACATAGCGTAGATTCGGTGTCATTCGCTATCCGAAGAAAGCTATCCTTTCCATCTCCCTCAAGGTTTTTGCCTGGTCCTCGGTCGGTTTGATCCGGCCTCCACTGATGAACATTGTGGCAGGTAGAGCAGGTAACCAATCTGCCTTGAGCCAATACCCTGCCCACCTTATCAAAGAGAGGGAGGCTAGTTTTATCATCAGCCAATTTGATATCAACTCCGACCGGATGGGTGTAGGTGCCAACCAGTTTTTTCTCAGCACAAGAATTCTGCCGATGGCAACTTTGGCAGTATCCAGATATTGGATCTTCAGCCTTGGGCAGCAGCCTGGCCCAAAGCTTATCACCTTGCGCATTATGCACGATGTGGCAGGCACTGCACGGCCCAGATTCAGTGCATTTTTGCCCCAGCCAATTTGGCTCTTCTTTGGCCGTTAAGCGAAGGTCATGCTCGGTATCAATCACCGTTTTTTGGCTCTGGTGGCAGGCTAGGCAAAGGTGAGAATGCTCATCATTAGCCATCCGCAAAAAGCTATTCTTCTGTCCTCCCTCGACCATCTCTCCCGGGCCGCACTCTTTCTTAGCAGGGTCCCACTGGTGGGGATTATGGCAGGTGGCACACATGATTCTCCCCCCAGCCTCTCCTTCAGATAATGGTTTCCCTTGCTCATCGTAGGTTGGAAAATCAACCTTCTTAACCTTAAGCTTTGACAGGTCGCGGTTAACCGGATGACTGAAGGTCCCAACCAACTTCTTTTGGCCGCAAGATTTTTCATTATGGCAACTTGCGCACATCTTTGAGCCTACATCACCCTTGAGGCTAGATAACGGCCTTGACCAAAGCCGATAACTTTGCGCATTATGAGGCCAATGACAAGCACCGCAGATCCCTGTCTGTGAGCCTACTTTACTTGTAGGGCTAAGCTCAGCCGGTGCAGATAAGGAAAGATCATGCTCGGTCTTGGCCACCAGGCTCTCCTGACGGTGGCATTCGATGCAGATCGGCGATTTGGCTCCCCTGGCTAGAATCGAGGTCTCTTTTTGGGCCTTATGCGGACAGTGACAACTTAAGCAGATAATCTGATTTTGGGCTCCGGTGATCAAAGCCGATCCTCCAGCCCATTTTTTAGGCATGTTGAGTTTCGGAACAATATCAACCGGATGAGAACCAAGGCCTAACCCTTTGCCTTTCATGCTCGGATTAGCAGTATGGCAGGACTCACACAGGAGAGCATTATATTCATTATCCACCTTGGTGGGAATGACTAGCAGATTTTTATCCGTAGTCCCATGCACCGTATGGCAGGTTTCGCAGATTACCGCATCCTTTTTTACCCCTGAGCGGCCATAATTATCCAAAATCCTGGCTGGAATCGGCAGTGAATTAACCCCAATCGGATGGTTCCCCTCACGCGGCCCGCCGACTTTATCGACATGACACTTGATGCAAATCTCTGAATTGCGGTTTGGGAACCGAAGGTAGATGGTCTGCTGATAGCGCAGCTCATCCGCTACCCCATGAGCAGTATGACAGGTGCCGCACACGACCTGCTTTTTCTCATCAAGAGGCATCTCAGGAGGAATGCGAACCTTGTCCGAAGGCACCATATTTACCCGATGGCCGCGTTTTGCCCAAAACCGCTCCCGCGAGTCAACCAGGATGCCGTTGTGGCAGCTATAGCACATCATCTCATCAGCCGCATCACGCTCCTTTTGATACTCGACAAGATCTGTGCCCCGACCTTCATAATAAAACTGATCCATCCACCGAAAGTGACAAATAGCGCACTCCTTGGCAGAATTTGGAACCATCTGCCCAAAGGCCAAGGGGTGAAAGCCGAGTTGAAGGAGGAAAAAACAGATGACATTGGCCACTAGCCAATTAAGGGAGGAAGAGGGCAGCCCTTTGGGAATATGACTCTTCACAGACAGCCACCTGCCTTGCCTATAAAAGAAGCGGAACATGAGCCGAATTTCTCTCTTATAAGTTATTGATTAAGTGAATACACACTAATTGTACTGGTATACATCTGAACGACATACAATCGGTTCTGCTGATCAACAAAGATATCTGCCGGTACCTGAAACCGAATTTCCTTCTTCGAGGGATCGCCAATCACACCAAGGAAATTGCCCTGCTGGTCGAAAACCTGAATCAAGCCGATCTTGACGTAATTTTCACCAACAAAAACCCTTCCCTTACGATCCATGCAGATAGATTGAGGCCGGAAAAACTGCCCTTTTTCAATCCCCCACTCGCCGATACTGCGAATGTAGTCTCCCTTAGGAGAAAACACCTCTACCCTGGTATTGATCACATCGGTAACATAGATATTTCCTGACTTATCCAGACACAGAGCGTATGGATAGCGGAATTTCCCACTCTCGTAGCCAACCCCGCCGAGCTCTTTCATCAGTTCAAACTTCTGGCTATAGATCAAGAGCCGGTGATTGTCATTATCGACTACCACAAACTGCTTTCTGCCCTCATCTAAGGCAATATCTGTAGGATCGGCCAATGATCCGTACTTGTCAGGAGAGATATAGACCTGAGAGAGAGGGGCGCCTTCGGCGTCAAATACCTGAAGGCGATGATTCTTGGAATCTGCCACGTAGATACGACCTTCTGAGTCGATCATCATTCCAAGTGGGGATTTGAATTCCCCCGGGCCGCTTCCCTTCCTGCCGAACTGAGTCAGGTACTTACCCTGATATGAAAACCCTACTAGCCGGCCATTGACTCCATCCAAGACCCAGATTCTGTTTTGCGGATCAACAGCTACAGCACTAGGCTGATCAAGCGGGGGAGAAACCGCATTTTTTTGAATATCAAACAGGTGCTTAGCCTCTATAATCTCAATAGCGCAGGCTAGCCTGCTGCCCCATCCCAAAGGCAAGAGAGAAAAAATCACCGCAGCTAGGCAAAGCAGCAACCAGAGCGACTTCCTACCGCTTGCCGCTGCTGCTCGCCCCATCCTTATCGCCGCCGCCACTGCCAACCTGCTTCTGCCCGCTTCCCCCCAGCGCTCAATCATTATCTTCCCTAGCCCAGCACTCATTAATTTACACCGCGTTGACCATTGGCATCACTTGCAGGACTACCAGCCCCGCTCTCATCCAGAATTGTCTCCCCTTGCTCCACTGCTGGGAGGGGAATCTTGCCACCTTTCAGATTCTCTTTTCCCTCGATAATATTTTCCGGTCTAAACATAGTAGGCAGCTTCAAGGACTTATATTTGGCGACCATACCAGCCACCTCAGTTCCGGTGAACTCATCGCACAGATGCTGAGGATAGCCCAAGGCCTTAAAGTCTAAGTAAGGATTCCTACGGCGATGACATTCGGTGCAAGTAACAGGCTCCTGAGCCAGCCCCTTGTGGGCTTCAGCCTTGGCCTGCGACTGCTGATCATAGGTATACTGAGCCCAGAGTTTTAAATACTCTTTTGCATATTCCTCTGAAATCGGCTGATCAAGTCTTTGATGTTTCCCGATTTTATCCAACACACAGGGGACAATTTTGGCTCCATAGTTTCCGGCATAGACTCCATCAGGAACCCGATCCTTGATCTCCGGAATCTCCTCGCCGGTATAGTTGTCGAACCAGACAAAGGTCAGGTTTGGAGCCCTCAGATGACAGACCTCGCAGGCACAGAAATAGGTATGCATATTATACAGCGCCCGCACTTCCTTGTTCTTGCTGTGGGGATAATTACCGTGGCAGATAAGGCAAAGAGTCGGGACCCTCTTTTTGATATCCAAGGTGTTGTCAATATTATGGAAGTGCTCCATTTGAGAGTAGGTTTTGGTTTTCAAGATATTGGCAAATACATCCTTATTGGCAAGCTTTATCTCGGCAGTTTCCACCTTCGGGGCAGCTGGGGATTTTATCTTTTCAAACTCAACCACTGGTGGACCATAGTGAACCCCTTTTTTAGGAAAAAAGAATGCTTTGATCATCATAAGCAGGGCTATCACTAAAAGCACTGCTGATGTACCACTGATTGCCTTAGCTAGATTCCCTCGACCTTTCAACATTGCTTATTCCTCCCCCGCTTCCAGCGTGGTGTTATTATGGTGATCATGCTGCCCGCCCCATGAGGTAGCTACTGAGGAGGCATCCTTTACTCCTTGTTTGGCCATTTGTCTTTCCTTCATCACTCGCTCCCATTGGAGAGGATGCTCATGTTTTAGATGTTCCATGCTTACCAACCCGTCAATCCATGAGGTATCTTGCGGGAATTTACCAGGTTTCCAGTGTACGCCGTAAAAGTGCCAGATCGAAATAGTGATACTGGCCAGCGTAGCCTCGCACAGGTGAATCGTACCACAAACCTCAACCATGAATCTGGGAAAAAACGGGGCAAAGGTCATTACTACCCCGGTTACACAGATAACCGTAGTACCAATTAGCCCAAAGATATACTCCATCTTTTCCCGGTAATCAAACCGATCGAATTTAGGCTTGAAGTCTGACATGCCGAGCATGTAGAGAATGTTCTGCTTCATCTGGATGGCATCATTAAGATTTGGAATCATGTCAATCAGCATTTGTCTGCCGGGCTTAGTAAATATGCCATAAGCAAGATGCCAGATTGAGCCAGCAATCAAAATAGCGGCCAAAATCAGATGAGCCACTCGGCGATAATAATATACCTGCCCAGTATAGTTACCAAACAAAGCCGTTACCCAATCGGTCGGTATTAAAGACATCATTCCCGTGGCCACCAGCAAAACAAAACATATCCAAACAATATTATGCTGCCATACTTCCACCCGTGACAGGCGTGGAAACCATTCCTGATCCTCAGCTCTTCTTCCCCATTTCTTGGCCATGATTAATGATGCCTCCCTTCTCTTCTCTCTTTCAAGGTTATTCTCAAATCAAGAAGCTGGTGGATGAACATAAATCCTCCAACCAAAATGATCATCACCTTATAAAAGGTCTTGATTCCCCAGATAATAGTTTGCTGTAGCTTGGTCATACCAGCATCATCAATTTCAGTCCGCAGCTTTTTCTTTTCCTCTGGCGAGATTTCCTCTCCCTCAGCCCGCAATTTTTTCTCCAGCAGGGCTGCCTTTACCCCAGTGCCATGAACTGCACCAGAGGCAAAAAGCTTAGTAGCTCCCTGATGGCATCCTGACTGCCCGCAGGTTTTGGCCCGATTTTCCGCATAGAGTGGCGAGGTCGGATCATCCACGGGCAAGATCGTATGGGCGGAGAAACCTAACTTCTGCGGACCATGACAACTGAGGCAGTCAGCACCGTTTTCAGCCTCATATTTCACATTACGCCAGTGGAAGGTCTGCTTGAAATTCTCTGTGCTTTCAAGCCCAAAGTTCTGCATCAGCTTTTTATCTGCATGACAATTGTTGCAAAGATCGACAATCTGTTTCTTATTCCAGCGCGGTGCGGTCCTGGAAACAAAATGCTTTAAGAATCTGCTGGCCCAGGGGCTCTTTTCATGGCAGGCCACACATCGAGCCAAGGCCTCTGATTCACAGCCCGGCTTTTGAGCCAGAATACCCTTTAGAGGAGAATAGAGGGGATTAGTATGGCAATATTTACACCGCGGCTGACCCTCTTCAAAGGTAAACAGCGGAGACTTGCCGTGAACACTCTTTTTAAACTCATCAACAACGATTTTGTGGGAAAAATCTTTATTCGTGGAAGGATCCTTTACATGACACTGAGTAGCGCAGTTTACTTTTTTGGCTGGCTTATGAGGAACCTCAGTAACATCCGTGTGGCAGTGACTGCACAAGACATTGTTATGAACACTATTGCGGTAGAGCCCTTCACTTACGTAGAATATTCTTTTGGCTCCCGTTTCCTTGTCAAAACATCCAAGGCCTGAGTAGCGATGACACAACATGCAGTTTTCCTGATCTGCTGCCCGTGCAGATCTGGGGCTCCAGGTAAGGCAAACAAAGATTACGAAATAGAGGATTACAAGCAGAAAAACGGCTTCAGGAACTCTTTTATCTGCCATGGGGACGGACTCCTATTGTTTTGATGAGTTATGGATTTAAAATAACATAAAAAGGCGACACTATGTTTGAAGTTACACGAATTTCTTGTCCGCAGATATGGTATAATATTCTGTAAGCCGGGGGTATTTATGTTATTTAATAACATACTCTCTAGGAAAAGGCAAATAAAAAATATAACTAACCGGCTACTCACACTCAACCCAAGCAACGGCTTCTCCGCCACTGACTCTTTTTCGGCTTTTGCCTCGCCTTTACCCTACTTTTGCTTCTGCTTCCCCGGATTGTCTTTCAGGTATTTTTCAATTACTCCAGCCCGATTCGGGTGGCAGAGGGTGCACAGTTTCTCTTTGGACTCAACCCGCAATTTCGGCCCCTTTGCTCCGTTATGAGGATCGTGACAGGTGAAGCAGCCGATTTGCCCGCTCAAGGTCAAGGGGAAAATCTGAATATCCAAACTATCGCTCCCCTCAAGGCTGCCGCCTGATCTGGCCGGAGCAAGAGATTCCCCCTTATGATCGAATTTAGTTTCCCAAAACCGCTTAATGAATTTTCCACTGTGGGCAATTCCATAGGGATGATTCGTCTCTTTATTGGCATGACAGCCGACGCAATAAAAACTTAGCGAAGCCCGATAGCCAAAGGCTACCTTGTCCTCCTTAGCCGGATCAAGATCGCTCTCAGAGGGAGTCTCCTGGTTAGGAGAGAGTGCATCCTTCTTATTCAAACTCCACTGGTTAGCCAAAGAGGCCTCTGTCTGAGCTATCTGGCCATACTTTTTGTAGTGGCATTGCCGGCAACTCTTATTGACCTCATTAATGCGAAGCTTCGGCCCCTTGCGGACATCATGGGGATTGTGGCAGGTGGTGCACATGATTTTCCCGCCAATACTGATCGGAAACATCTTGAACCGCTCCTGCTGCGAGAGCCTGACCCGCTCAGAGTCAGTCAAGCCTTCCCAGATAGTATGAAGCTGCCGGCCAGTGTGGTGTGCTCCGAAGGGATGTTTTTCAACGCTGATCGGATGACAGCCAAGGCAGTAGAACTTTAATGGAGCCTTAAATTTGAAGGCTAGGCCAGTAGCGTTCTCCTTGTTAATCTCATGGCAAAACAGGCACCGATCCTCACGAATTTCACCAGTATCGGTTAGCTGATCATGTGGATTGACCTTTTCATACTTTTCTCTTACATGACAGCTCAAGCAGGTATCAATCCGCCTCTGATATGGCCCACCACGGAGAAAGAATAAATTGGCAGTCTTCCCCTGGCAGGGCATCTGATGGCAGGTAGTGCAGGAGAGCTTTCCCCCAGCCAGAGGAAAGATCGCCGGCACCTTTACCCCCCGCTCTTTAGATGGAATAATTCCTACCGGATGATTGTCCCCCTTAACCCGATTGTTATCATGACAGCCCTTGCAAAGTTGAACGGAATTTCCTCCAAACCTCAGATAGAGCTCCTTGTCCCCTGACCGAGGCTCTCTCTCATGACATACCAAACAAGATTTAGGAGATTTATGAGGATTGATGATCTTACCGTCAATAGTTATCAACCGCTGCCACTCATCGGCCGCGGCCGATGAAGATACCGCCTGCGAGGATCCGACCTCAGATGAGGGTAGTGATTCGGCCTGAGCAGAATATACCCCTGCTGTCCATCCCCAAATCAAAACCGCAATCCATAGCCAGCACCAGAATCGAGCCATCGGCTACCTACCTTCAAGCTAAATGATATGACAATATAAGCATTTATTTTTCATTATCTTACCTTGCTCATCAACCTGAATATGAGGATTTACCGCCTGATAGCGCTCCTTCATATGACAGGTAAGACAGATATCGACCCTCTTTTCATACGGGCCGCCCCGCAAAAGATTCTGCTCAATTTTTCCCCCCTGGCAGGGCATCAGATGACAAGTAAGACAGGTAACCTTTCCGTCAGTTAGAGGAAAGGTCTCCTCGGGGACCTTGACCCCTTTTTCCTTGGTGGGGGAAACTCTGACCGGATGGTTGTCAGAGCGGGCCTTTTTCCCATCATGACACTGGATGCAGACCGCTACCCGATCTCCTTTAAATTTAATCTTTAAATCAGCCTTACGATCAGGAGTTGAAGCTTGCGGCTCACCCTCATGGCAGAGTTGACAAAAAACATTGGCCCGATGAGGCTCAATCTGCTGAATGCGGTACCAAAAGTTAGGATAGAGGCTATTGAGCTTATGATTGCCCTTGGCCTCCTTCCCCTGGTCATGGAAAAAGTGACAACTTCCGCAATGGATAGAACCTGAGACCAGGGGAAGCCCCAGGTACTGAAGCTGAGATTTGAGAATCTTGGTCGCTTTCTCCGTTGATACCAGCAGACAGCTTTGTGGAACCCTATGGCAGGCGAGACATTGATCTCGACACCGCTCAAAACGAATCGTCTCAAAAACCTGCCGATTTAGCTCCAGGGGATCAGAAGAGTGGCACACTCGGCATCTTTCCTGAAAGGATTGAATCTCATCCTGATGCGGATTTTTATCCCTACCCATATCAGCGGAAAGAGCCTCTCTGGCTTGCCAGGCAAAACCAAACAGCACTACCATTACTACCAATCCACCCACCACTGCGGCCTTCTGAAGGCGCATCTTTCCCTTCTTATAGATCACCCTCTATCTCCTGTCCTCTTCTGATCGGCCTTTTTTTCTCCCTAGCTGCGATTTTCATCTCTGCCCCCTGCCCCAGGCTTATTTGATTCCATCCCTAAACTTCCAACCCTGGCCAAGCGCTTACTTTTGAATTAAATCAATGCCAAACGGCTTGCGGCCAACTCGGATCGATTCAACGACCCGCTCCTGACGAAGGTCAATGATCGACAGGCTGTCATCAGCACTATTAACAACATAAAGGTAATTTCGCGCCTTGTCAAGAGCCAAACCTGTCGGCTTTTGGCCCACCTGATAGCGGCTTTCCTGAATGTTCATCGAAGTCAAAGCAATAGGAAAGCTGCTGACTGAATTATCTTTCTGATTAGCCACATAGAGCCGGCCGCGATCCTCATCCAAAACGATCCTGACCGGACCATACTCTCCCTGAAGCAGTGAGGATTTAATCACCGAATGACCTGGTAAGAAATGATCCTGGGGCGACTGCTCCTGTCTATGCAATTTTTCAAGATCAATATCAAGCACCAGGATAGCCGAAGAACTAGAATCGGCAATGAAAAGCCGCTCCTGAGCAAAATTGACCGCTATAGCCGCTATCCCTGAGCTTTCCGCCTGCAAGGGGACCCTGTCTACTAACTTGCGGCTTTCAAGGCTGACAATGTAAAGATCACGGGAGCCCTGGTTAGTAACGTATAGCCACTGCCCTGTGGCTGGACTGACCCTAAGGTCGATCGGCTTGTGGCCAACCCTGAAGGTGTAAATCGATCTTTTTAAGTCGGTATCGATCACAGTTACATTATCACTGTCTCGATTGGCCACCAAGACATACTTCCCATCCGAGGTGATGGTTATGCCCGAAGGATAGATCCCTAGAGGCAGATCTACGGTCTCATCCACCTCCCCAGTCAAGGTATCAATGATCGAAACCGTATTGGAGCCGGCATTGGCCACATAGGCGTAAGTGCCCTGCTCATTGACCACAATCCCTTGCGGCTCCTTTCCCACCTGAATCACAGAAACCAAGGAATTGTTCACCCGATCAAGCACTGATACGGTATTATCCGCCATATTAGTAACATACAACATCAGGGATTTCAAAGCTGTCGACCGCTTCCCCTGGCTCAGCCGGGAAGAAAAAAGAACCCTTTCCCTGCCTTTAGCCTCATCCTTGCCCATGCTTTGAGAGCGAACCTCAAGGTTAAGATGCGCACTGATAACTTTCCTGGGGCTGACCAGCAGCGGAATATCCAAATCCAAAAAAGTGGGCTCTTGGGGAGTCTCAAGGGGAATCACTCCTGAAGCAGGCTGCTGAACCTTGGCCCCGGCGAATGATAAGCCAATCTTCTGATAGGCTCCGGTCGGTAGATTGACCGTGATAATAACCTGCCGCGGCTCACCCCCCGCCTGCAAAACCTGATCAACTGTCCGAAAAATTACCTCACCATCAGCCCTATGAGCTTGAATCTGCGACACCGTAAAGGAAATCTCCTCTCGGCCTGGGCAGGAAAACTGCAAAAAAAGACGCAAGGTGCCATCCGAGGGCTGCTGATCTTTTGTCGACTCTCGGGGCCAGGCGAAACAGCCTGAGATGAAAATCATCAGCAGCAGACCTAAGCTAACCCTCTTTCCTAAAACTTTAGGAACAATTAAAAGTTTTAGGAGGATGGCTTGGAAGGAACCCTTTTTCAAAAGGGTTCCTTCCAAAGGAAATCTATTCTTCTTGACCTGGTTTAATATTTCTGGTGACATTGCTCACACAGTGCCCGTGAACCATCAAGCCGAAGAGAATATCTAAATTTTGTCCCCATCGGATCATGGCAAGTGATGCACTTGATTTGAGTCTTGCGGTCTCTGGGGTCAATAGCTTTCTCTCCCACTGGATGGGTAGCCTTCTTTTGTTTGATGTGACAGCTCGTACATAGTATGATAGCATCTGCTTTCAAGAACTCTGGCCATGAAGAGGAATGAGGATCATGGCAGACGGTGCAGTTTCCCTTAATCACCTCAGGATGTCTGCCCCCTGCCGGAGTATCGCTTTTCAGCCGAGCTGCCATCTTAGAATGACAGCTCAGGCAGAGAATTTTAATCTCTCTTCGAGTCAGACCTTTCCGCTTGGAGGCATGAGGATTATGACACCACAAGCACTCTCGGCTACCGCTTGGCATGTGGCTTTTCTTTCGTGACTTCTCCTTGGATTTCTCCTGCTCCTCCTGGAATTTCTCCTGCTCCTGGTGGTGGCAAGTATAGCATAGATTTGCACCTTGAGCAACTAGGGTTCTTTGCTTTTGTCGATCATCGCCGTGGCATTTATGACAATTTCGCTCCTGATAAGGCTTGTGGCTAAAATCATACACCAGCCCCCGGCTGCCAGAAGCATGTGGGCTGTGGCAGAGAGTACAGTCGCAGCCCCGAACCTCAACCCCCCAGTGAACTCCGGCTAGATTCTTCTGCCCATGACAGGATAGGCAAAGTTGCCTCGCCGGGGCGATCAGCAAAAAATCCTCTCTTGAGGCATGAGGATCATGGCATCTTTGGCAATTTCCCTCCTGAGCCGGCTTATGCACATATTTTTTCTGAAAGTCTTCAGCCTTATGACACATAAAACACAAAGCCTGCTCATTCGCCTTCACCTGGAATCGGTAGGAAGACACATGAGGCTCATGACAGCCAAGGCATCCCTGCTGCTGAATCGGTGAGTGCATCTTAAGCCTCTGCCACTTTTCTTCTTTCTCCTTATGACACTGATAGCAGAGCGATGCGCCCTGTCTGACCAATAAATGATCAAAGCTGGCCGTGTGCGGATTGTGGCAGCCTGCACAATGATCCTGCCGGATCGCCTGATGCACTATGCCTGATAAGCACTTTTTTTCCAAATCCTTATGACACTTAAAGCAGGCAGGCTCACCGGCTATTGCCCATGTAGCTATTGCCCATGCAGAGGGGAAAGCGGCCAGTAAGCTAATCAGCACCAGGTGGCGGATCTTTTTTTTATTTAGCAGATTGATGACAAACATGGCACTTTTTGGTTTTAAAGGGTTCATGAATCACTTTCCGAAATAATCCCTTCCCCTGCGATGAATGAGGATCATGGCAGGTTAGGCAGCCTCCCTTTTGAGTTTCAAGGCCACCATGAGCAACCCGAAATGATTGCTCAGTCTGCTGGTGGCATTCAAGGCAGACAGAGTCTACCCCCTTGGCCAGCAAAGCCGGATAAGGGGAGCGATGGCCGAGATGGCAGGTGAGACACTCTCCCTTGCGGTCTGGAGGATGAGCAGTGTCTGATTTCAGCTTCTTCTCGTGCTCCTGGTGGCAGGATAAGCAGAGCGTTTTAGCCTGGCTCAATAACTGAGGCGAAATCCCACTCCCATGAGGGCTGTGGCATCTGAGGCATTGGAGCTCTTTGAACGGCCCATGTACCGATGAGGCGGCCTTATGCTGCTCAGCCTCAAGGGCCTTGGCCAGCGGCTGGTGGCAGCGCTCGGTAAGACATATTCGGCCATCATCGCCTGAGAGCAAGTTTTTATAATCGCTGGCATGGGGCGCATGGCATTGCCTGCAATCCCCAGCCTTGAGTGGAGCATGCAAGGCCGAAGCACCCTGAAGCTGGTGGCGTAGGGAAAGATGACAGCTCCAGCAAAGCTCCTGCTGAGGAAAAAGCAGAAGATGCTCATACTTTCCAGCATGGGCCTCATGACAGCCCAGGCACCTGCCATCTCTCACCGGAGTGTGAACGTGCACTTTGGTGAATGTTTTTTCCGCCTCCTGATGACACCGGTAGCAAAGCCGCGGCATCGGCTCCCTAAGTAGATGATCTGAAGATTGGCTAAGGTGAGCGACATGACAGGCAAGACACTCTCCCCTTCGGGCCGGGGCGTGAGTAGCTGGCTGCTTGGCCATACTCTTTTCCTTCTCATGGCATTTAAAGCAAAGCCCTGCTGCTGCCTGCTGCTCACCTCCCCCTTGAGACCATTCTCCTTGAGATGGGATCAGCTCCCCACTATGGGGATCATGGCAGACAGTGCACTCGCCCTTCTTCAAGGGACTGTGGGCAGCATCCTGAGACGCCTCCTCCCGAATCCGCTGATGACAGCGATAGCAGCCCGCTGCCGTTTGCTGGGCGAGCAAAAGCCCGCTGCGGTCTGAGGCATGGGGGGTGTGGCAGATAAGACATCTGCCCTCCCGCATCGGCTGATGAGGCTGAGGAGGAGAGCCTTGGACACTTTTTTTGATATTAATATTATTATATTGTTCGCGGGGGTGGCATTGATAACACAAATCATCGATTCGCTCTTTTTTCTTGACCCTAAATGGCTCCTTCGAATCAGCAGGAAGATGACAGGCCGAACATCCCTGATCCTGAAGCGGCTTGTGCACAGTGCGGCGAAGAAGAAACCGCTGATTTGAAGAGTGCGGGTTGTGGCAGGCCGAGCAGCGCTGATCAATCACCTGATATCCCTGATGGGCAGCGGCCAACTTCTCCCTCCCAGGTGAATGGCACCGCAAGCAAAGCTCCTGCTCCCTGCTAGCGGTTAAAAGCCCTGCCGCCTGCTGGCCAATGGCAGCCGCATGAGGCGGATGACACACCAGACAGCCTTTTTCTAATGCCTTATGCTGATTCGGCTGGCTGATGAGCGCCTGGTCATGGCACGAAAAACACAGCTTTTGCCCCTCTTGTTTCAGCAGCCGAGATCCTTGCGAAGCATGGGGATCATGGCAGGCGGTGCATTTTCCCCCCCGCTGGATGGCCTGATGGACAAAGCCCTGCTGCGGCGAGGTTTGAGCCGCTATTTTCGGATGGCAGCGATAACAAAGCACTGCCCCACCATCATCCCGCACCAGCAGAGCCCCAATATACCCGTGAGGCTCATGGCACAGATGACAATCCCTGTCCCTGACCGGCTTGTGAACCGAGGCCTTCTGCAGATAGCTTTGAAGCTTTGACCTGTGGCATTGGCTACAGCGGCTTCCACTAAATCGGCTCTGCTTCCACGGCGGCTTGAGACAAGAGGAAAATAGAAAACTACAGAGAAAAAGCATCAAAATGCCGGCCAGATATATTGCTCTTTTCCTGAGATAGTAACTTCCTGTCATAACACTTGACTTTTACACTAGACTTAATCGGAAATTATTTCTATAACTTATTGTTATTTATAGATTTTCATTTCCAATAAAAATTGATTAGCTTGAATCTTAGCTTTTTTAACTTATTTTCGATTATTTATATTTATGTGCTTTTATTGGCCTAACCCTTCAAAGATTTCAAGTCAAAGATTCATGGAAGTGAAAGATATTCAACAAGAGGGGAACTCTTTTTCAGAAGGTCAACTGCTTGAGGCTGCGCTCATCAACGGCCACCTTTGACACTGCCCGAAGACGCCGAGCCAGCTCTTTAGCCACCAAACGGGCATGGGCCGCGGCTATCTTCTGCTCGATCTGTGATCTTACTTGCTCCAGGGGAATCTGCTCTCCACCCCTCTTTTCTCTTACCCTAAAAATAAAATACCGATCACCCAATCGCACCGGAGCGCTTATCTCACCCTCTTTTAGGTCCAAGACCAGGGATTGCAGCTCAGGTTGCATATCTTGAACCGCTATCCACCTTCCTCCACAGCTTCTGCCCGCATCAGCACCAGCCTGAGCAGCCGAGGCAAGAAGCTTTGCCTCCTGCTGGCTGGCCAAAAAGGCAAAGTCTGCTCCCTGGCGAAGCTCTCGATAAATTTCCCAGGCTGAATTAGGGTCTAAGGTTGTGATTTCATCGAGACAGACCATGAGCTTGGTCCTGAGGGAAGAAGCGTTTTCCCGAAAGTAGCGCTCTATCTCTTCACTTTTAACCTGCACCTTCGGAGTGATCAGCTTTTGATAAAACCGGCTAAAGAGAATATCTTCCTCATAGCGCTGCATATGCTTTTTAACCTCTTTCCTGTCCGCATATCCAAGCCGATAAGCCTCCTGGCGAAGCAGCCCGTGCTCGATTAGGCGACAAAGACCCTGCTCAACCTGCAAGGCTGCAAGATCTTGTGCCTTCTCTTCACCCCCCCGGCCAGCCGCTGCTGCTTCCCCTGCCCCTGAGCCAATCTCTGCAAAAAGCTCTCTGCCTCGGATATCCTCTCCATTGACCCGGGCAACTGGCAAGTTACTATCTTTCAGACTCATCAGATCAGCTATCCTAGAGGTGAAAATATCAATTTTCGCCCGCTTCTTAAGCTCCTGAATATAGGCCCGGCTAAGCTCTTCTTCCTTCTTCCTCCTTATCTTCTGGAGCTCAGCCCGACTCAGGTCTGAGAGGCGGCGAGGCGAATGACCAGCCGCCCGAAAGTAATTATCTACATCTTGCTGACTCAGCGGGCCGGAAGGCTTTACTATCTTATCCTGCCTGAGCAATTCAAGGCAGATGCGCTCCTGCTCATCAGCCAAGGCGGCCAAAAAGCCCCTGTCCCGATCAAGCCCCATCCGCCGCGCCTCTTGAATAAAGAGCTTGCGGTCGATCAATTCATCGACAAAAGAGCGAAGATCTAGCCTTGCGGCCGCGGCCAGACTCTCCTGCCCAAGCCGCATCTTCTCAAGGTGAAATCGCTGAAGCTCCTCGATCAGATTATCAGTGGTGATGAGAGAATCATTTATCCGGGCAATGATTCTACTTTTCGGTTGTCGAGAGAGTATACAGCTACTTGTCGTGAGAAAAAAAAGGAAAACAATAGCCAGCAGAAAGGGCTTAAACCAGCAGCCTCCTGAGGAAGAAGGGATCGGTGAGGAAGGGATCATACAACTTAACAGCCTATAGAGTAAAATCATCGAAGAGTTTTCTCAGCTTGCTGCTCTCATGCTGTAGCCTGCTGACCAAATCGTCTGACGAACAGCAGCCAGCAAGCTCTTCCCGAATCAGACTATCAAGCCGCAAGGATACCTCTTTGGCCTCAAGCAGCCGCTCCCGCAATCTTTCCCCCATCTGATTGATCTCTCTGGCCAGATCCTGCAGCTCATCGTTCGCTCGCAGCCGAATCTCCTCTCTCAGATCCCCCAGAGCGATATTTCGTATTCTCTGCTCTAGCCGATAGATAGGGCCGGCTATCTTTTGAGGATAAAATAGTGCCGCCATAAAAGCGGCTAATCCACCAAGCCCAAGAGCCAGCAGGGTCCAGGGGAGCAAGACCTGCCGCATATTATGCAATTGAATATGAAACTGCTTGTAGGTTGAATCGATTGTCCGACTGCTGTAGCCGTAAAAAATAAGGCCGCTGATCAGGGAGGAGATAACCACAATGAGCAAAATCCGGCTTAAAATCCGCCGCTGCATCTGCCTTTTTATTCCGGGATTAAGCCATTTTCTCTTTTGTTGGATATGCTCCATTTCGCTCTCCTATCTCTTGGATTGAGACGGTCTGGCTTTTTTCTCACTGCGGATTATAAATTTCCTTCGAATGGCAGGCCACGCACAATTCCTCACTAACCGCCCTGCGGCCAAGAAAGCTTTGGCTGCTGGCATGGGGAATGTGGCAGGTAACACAAAGCAGCAGCCCACCTTTTCCAGTTGGCAACCCGGCCATTTTCATCTTTTCCTTGATCTTCTGAGAAGGCAAAACATTGACCGGATGAGATACCCCAAGCTTACTTTTCGGATGACACTGATAGCAGGCATTAATGCCAATCTCTACCCCAAGGGGTAATCTTTCAGCGTGAGCCGATTGAACCTGATCCATCGCCCCTGACTGCCCAAAACTAGGCTGCTCCCCCCACTCCACCATACACCGCTTAGGCTCGCTCGTCCTCCACCTGAGCGAAAGGACCTCAGGCCGATGAACATCCCTAATAATCTCAATGAGGGGAAAATCTTCTGTGCCAGGAAAATTCACAGCCGCGCCATTAATGTCAATCTCCTTGGGAGAAAAAGAGTAGATCGCTGACACCAGCGATGGATTTCCCATCCCCTTCAGACGAAAAGAGAAGGTATGATCAAAAGCAAGCTGCGGGAAGGTGAAAGAGTGTTCTGTCCGCGAAGGAAACTGAAACTGGTGACAGTCAAAGCACTTTTTCTCCTCAAAGGGCCTGTGCACACTCTCAGATGGCAGATGATCAAACACCTTTTCATGGCATGATACACACTCGCTGTCTGAAGAGGTAGCCTCGGCAGAAGCGCTAAGAACCCGGGTGAGCCTGATGAAGCCCATAGCCGCACAGCAGGCTCCCGACACGACCAAAATGGATACTGTTAGCCTTTTGAAGTAGTTTGGCATGATAACCACCTGAGCTCCCCACCTCATCGTTGTTATCCCAAAACCTGCCACCACGCCAAGAATATCTCTCAAATAGCCTTCGCGCTTCCTTATTCAAGATTAAAACTCTTTAGCCTCTCATCAGAGGCTGTCTACAAATTCCCTCACCACCTTCTGCACAAGCTGAGAACAGAACCTGCTCTCGCCAAAATCAAAAAGTATCTTCTCCCTCTGACCATCTCTCTTTTGCCGGGCAAACCAGAGAGTCTGTCCGGTTTCACAATCCAAAAGCCTAGCCGAGATCTCCACCATAGCAGGCTGCTTATCGCCCCGCTCAGGGCTCCATTCCCTATAGGTAATGATCGTCCCCAGCATAACGGCCTGTGCCGAAAAGCGATCTCGCAGAGCTTTCAGTAGCTCTGTGGTAGCCGTTTCGGTAGATTGAATCTTTTGCTGCCGCAAAAATTCCTGCACATCCCCATACTTGACTGGGGAAAATCTCCCAGACCGCGAAAGCTCACTGATCAAGATATTGCCTACTATAATCTCGGCATCAACCCGCTCGCTCAAATTATAAAATGGCAAGACAACGATCCGCTTGATCTGCCGCAGCCTATCTCTGTGCACAGCCACTGCCGTCTGCTCTCTCGGCCGCAGGACACCACAGCCAGCCACGGCGCCCATAGCCACAATAATAATAATGGTCCAAGCCGGCAGCGTGGCGTAGACCAAGCTCTCTTTAGCTATTAATTTTCTTGCTCTCGATATTATTGACCGATTCAATCTTTTTCTCTTTCTCTATTTTTCGGTAAAGAACGGACAAAATCTTCGGCCACACGGTGGATTAATGATGACCATTTGATATCTCGGTTTCTTTGCAGCAGATAGAGCTGCTCCTGTCCGGCCGCACAAAAATAGTTTGACCATATAATAGGCGCACTCTTCTTGGTTGAGGCTAAAGCGCAAAAAAACGACACCTGGGGAGCAGGCGCCTGCCGATAGGTATCAACTATTCCCATCAACACAACTTCAACCTTAAGCCGCTGACCAAGGTCAATAATCTGTCCGCTAGTGAGAAATCCCGTATGCCTGACCTTCAATTCGACCAGGGTCTTCTCTACCTCTTCGGCAGAAATGAGGGAAAACTCTTTCTGCAGAGCGCTCACCAGGCCAGCCATAACCGCTTCGCTGGCCCCAAACTGGCCGCTTAAGTTCTCAAGCGGCAGAATGGCCAGTCTGGGTAAAACCTTGGCCTTGGGGTCAGCTCCAGACGCAAAACAATAGCCTCCCTTCCCAAGGGGAATTCCCAAGATAAGCAGCAGCAGGATGACCCCAAGATAAAGCTTTGGGTAGGTGCTCATAAGCTGATTTCCAGTCATTCGTAAACCAGAGTGTCCACAATTCTTTTGGCAGCCTTAACAGTTACCTCACTGAGCGTATCCTCGCCGATGCCAAATACGGTCGGCAAGATGCGGCCTCCTTTTTCTGTATGGCTGACTGACCAGATAATATTTCCTGTCTTGGCATCAATCATTCGCAGACTGACCGCAATCTCAGGCACTGATCCAGCCATAGTCCGATTAACCGCATACTCCTCAACTGTCCCTAGCACCAGACCCTGAACACCCAAAATCTGCCCTAAAGACTTGGCTACTTCCCCAGTTATCGCCTCCGGGGTAGTAATTCCCTGAGATTCCAGAGCCTTTAAAACCTCCCCAAGCTCCGGCACATCGATCAGTTTCGTAGACAGAAGTGAGGTAACGAATACATCCCGCACCTTTTTGTCAGCAAAGCGGTCGGAGGTAAGATTCTCGAAAGGAAGCACGGCAACTCGTTTGATAAAGCCAAAATTCGTGTTCGGATTCACGTAAACCTTGGGTTTGACCCCACCGCATCCAGCAATACAAAGAACAATGCTCATGATAATGACGGCCATAGAGCCGCTGGTCAACACATTTCTCACAGACACTGGCTATGCCCTCCTTAAAATTTAAGTTTTCAGGGTGAATCTGAAAGAGATCACCTGATCGTCTGATGGATAGGTATATTTTATTCTTAACTTTAAGGTCCTGGTCATATCGATATTCAACTCACTCGAAAAATACTTATCTTTTGTTTCCTCAGCAGTCTGATAGCGAGCCTCGATCCGTAATTTCGGTACCGGAACCCAACCGATCCGGTAATTATAATATTTATTCTTAATATCCCCATACTCGATCTTGTTATCCAGGGTTAAAAACAACTGGTCTGCCGGCCGGTAGGTAATCATATGCCAAAGCTCTCCCTCGAAGGTGTTCACTGATGAGACTCCCCCACCCTGATCAAACTGCGTCCACCGGTTTTCATCCCGAAGATAATACTTAAGATCATCTCTCAGGGCGAAACTAGTGTCAATTTTAATCTCCTCCTCCCATTTCTTGTCCCGATCCTGATAATCTTTGGTATTGATCAACTCAAAATCGCTCCGAACCTCGACGCCGGGATAAATTTCCGTCGAGCCTTTCAACAAGGCCGAATTAGTCCGATACTCAGACTGTCCATTATTCTTGCTCAAGGAACTACTTAATAAAAGTGAGGTTTTAAGCGGCGGCATGGGGATATTCGGATCAAGCAGCAGGCCCGGAACCTGCGGCTCAAGTCTCAGACCATAGGTTAACACGCTGTGTCGCTCATCATCTTTTGTTTCCCACTGATTATCGTGACTGGCCTCCAGAATAGTCTTAAGATGCCTCATGGGAAGTATCTCGGTCCTAAGATTATTCCCCACGCTCCTTTGCCGATCATCCTCTGACCATTTCTGGGTCTCTCCTAAAACCAGGTTATAGTGCACAGCCGTAGTGTGGCTTGGCAGGCCAGAGAAGCGGAAATTTGCTTTCTGCTCAAGCAGTCGATAGCTGTTTTTGGCCTCCTCATCCCTTTTATCATGATGTGATAACTCGTAGCTGGAATTTAAATGAAGCCGTGAGTCAAGAGCAGAAAATTGATAATTTATCTGACCGCGATTATAAAGATCATAATTATGATACTCCTCCTCTTCGGCCAGCGCATTGTTTTGACTATCTAGAGTATCCTCATCCCGAACCCTCTCTTTCTCCACAGCATAGCTGTGGCTTAGGGTAAAAATTCCTACTGCTAGATCATAATCCTCTCTGACCAGCACTCCTTTTTCCTTTCCGCTACCTTCCTCTTCACCCATGTCTCTTTTCTCACTCCGGTATTGAACGGTAAACCTTGGCAAGCGAAAAGGACTCCATATAAAGGTTGACTGCCCCCTGGTTAAATCATAATCCATATCCTGCTCGCGGATACTATCCTTGCTGAACCCTGAATTCAGCCTCACAACCTCATTCCCTAGATTCAGGGAAAGCGATGGCAAATTCTGCAACCGATCCCGCCTCTCATCTCCCTGCTCGGATCGAAACTGAAATTTGAATCTCAAATCGTAAAGCGGACGGAGGGTCTTTTCCAGAATAAGGTCATAGGTCTGAATAAAATTATTTTCATTCTTATTATCCGGCTCCTGCCGTTTCTCGTAAAGATAATCTACGCCCAACCTGATCTGCTGGCCATACCCTGATCTGGCAAAAGCAAGGGCAAGAGCGATGAAAACTACGAGCAAAACCTGGCTTCTCTCAGTCACACATCTCCCCAATGAACAATAATCCCTTCCTAAATAAATAGTTAATGGTTCTCTCGCTAACAAAGTGCGCAATTTGGAAAGACCTAAAGGTCGCCCCTACAATTGCTTAGCGTAATTGATCCGCTGTTCACTTGTGTTACGCACTTAGCAAAAAGACCAGTTAATCTCCAGGGAAAATATGAGTATTTACAATTGCGGCTGGTGGTTAATACATACCCTTTTCAGCAACCCGAACCTTCTCTAACATTGACGAATCAGGAACGGTTGATCTCGCTCTAGCTCGAATAGTTACTGTCTCAGGCTTGGTCCCAGCCAAATATTTCAGCCGGCACTCTCCATGAAAATCAGTAACTAGTTCCTTATCCAGGATAATTAATTTGCCCTCACCCTGGATAATTTCAACTTCCAACGGGATCCCCCGGCTGGGGTTATCATTCATATCTCCAACCCGAATAGTGAGATCACAACTGCTTGCTCCGTCAGCCCAAATCGACTGAGGAGCAGCCTCGATCACCATTTTGGCCGGAGCATCGCTTCTTAGGACAATATACACCTTTCGGCTCAATCCGGCGGCCGTATCAACCACCGTAATTTCCACTGTACCGATATGCCGGCCGGCAATATATCGCGCCTGAGCCTCCCCTGAGCGGCTAGTAATAGGCTGTATCTCCTCGATTCGCCCCTCGCCTGAGGTAATAGAAAAGCTCATCCGGTGCCCTTCCAAAGGCTTCCCCTCTCTATCAAGGGCTTTAGCATGAATCATTGTTCGGCTATGCCCACCATCTGCTGTCAGCCACTCCTGATCAGCCCAGACCACAAGGGTCGGCTCAGCCTGAAGCCCTCTCAGGCGCTCACGGGCAGGCGGATCAATCAGGTGAATATTGATCAACCCTTCGATATAGGAGGTGATATAGCCAACCCCAACACAGCCGGTTTTCACATCCCTGGCTCGAATGATCACCGTTTTGGCTGCCAGCCCTGAGACATAGGGAATATCAACCTTGCCTCCAAAATCAGTAACCAGTTGATAAAAATTATCCACATACCCATATTTGTTTTCATCAAACCGACCAACTCCAGCAATGCCTGTATATTCATCAGTAGTAAACAGCTCTACGGCGACCTCACGGTCAGCAAGGCCGATCTGTCTGGCATCGCTGAGCTCAATCCTAACCTCGGTCCTGGCTTTCCCATCAGCCTTAAGACATTTCTCCTTAGGCACTACAGCTATGGCTACAGATGTATCAATCGTAACCAGGCCGCTCGCCTCAAAAGGAGCTGACCGCTCACCCTGCCGACTAACCAGATAGGCAATCACTTTCCCCTGCCGAATACGGTCTCCTGGCTGGACCCTGTAGGTGCCCTCATAAAAACCAGGCCTGATCTCAGTCAAGGGGATGTTCATCCTTGGCGTAAGAATAGTGTATTCATCTCCGCCACTCTTCCTGGCGACTACAGACAAATACCCTCCTCGATAATCAGAAAGCCTAAAAGAGGTAACTCCAGCCGGAAGCTCTTTCACTAGCCGCCGGGCTGGCGGCAAAGCCTCACCGGGCAAAAAGACTAACATAGGAGAAACATCAGGCTGAGAATAAATCCGGTACGAAGAAAGAGCACTGCCTGTACGTCCAAACAAACCCTTTTCTTCCCCATCCCAGCTCAATTCAATCCCTGCCTCCTGCCCTGATTGAATAACCAAGGCCCCTATATCCGCATAGGCCGCACAACCCGGATCACCTTGAGCTGAAATCCGCAAGGTATCTCCGGCTACCAAGGGATCAAGACCTGCCACCTGAAAGGCATTGTGCTCAACAGCCTTAATCTGCGGCGGCCTGCTTGCCTCAGCGCTAGTGTCAATAGATATCCTAACCTCTGTGGTCAGGACAGAGCGGTTATTCGACTCATCGACCAGCTCTGCCACCACCGGCTCATTTTCTAGATCATCCCCCGGCTGAACCTTGTATTCTCCAAGGTATTTTCCCGGCCTCACTTCCTGAAACGGCTGCTGAATCCTGTGGCCGATTGAAAATCTCCCCCGCGCGCCAGGCTCGCCAAGCATCTGAATCCGAATGAGATCTCCAAGCCGCTTGGTGCCAGGTGAGCTTAGTTCCTCAACCGATTGAATCTTCGGAGGATTAGAATCTATCGGAGTAACCACAAACAGACAATCTTTCAACCAAGCCTCATTCCCAGCCCGATCGTAGGCCACCAAAAAGTAATAATACCCTTGCTGGGGACGAACCGTGCGATCATAAAATGAGCAAATAGTAGGGGAAAGATCTTGGCTGATCAACTCCTTAGGTCCTGTAGCTGAGCAGTCACCACCTCTTTGGCCATCCTTAGCCAGAGAGCGGAAAATCCTCACCCCGGCAAGATCATCATTTCCCTCAGCCGCAAGCTCCCAGCTCAGGCGAGCTGCCTCATTGACCAGCTCTACCGATGCCCTGCTGATGCCTCGGGGCGCAAGATTATCAATTGTGATCGGGCGATCTGAAACATAATGGATTTTCTTCCCCTGCTCATCCTGTAGGGTGCCGATCAAGGCGATATTTGACCGACTTATATCTTCCGCTACACGGTACTGGCCATAGTAAACCCCTTCCTGATCGGTCTCCTTAAGCGGTATCTCCAGAGCCACTCCTTCAAGGGTAGCCATAGCCTGCTTGCCTGCTGTTGCGGTCATAGTGATGGTCAGCAATTCTCCCCCCTTCAATGGCCGCCCTAAGGAGTCATCAGTCAGAGAATTGATATAAAGATCAGCCACAGTTATCGAAATTTCCCTAGGGAAGCGAGCCTCATGGCCATCTTTGTCCACAGCAGCAATAAGATAAAAGTAGGTTTGCTGCTCTCTAACCCCTTGATCACGAAAACTTGTCTTCTGAACAGGCTCTTCATTGAGCCGCTGATATGCGGACAAATCCTTTTCACCAGCAGCGGAAATCTCTTTGGGCAGGCGGCGATAGATATTATAGCCAGCCAGATTCTCTAAGGCGAGCGGCTCCCACTGGAGAACGACGGCCAGAGCGCCCGCGCTCTTATCAATGGTAGCTCGCAAACCGCTGATCTTCTCAAGAGCAGATAGCTCCTGCTGGCTGATAATCAATGGTGTAGCCGCAACTTCCGGCGATGACTCGCTTTCCTGCCAGAAAATGTCCACTGTCCTAATGAGGTAATAATAATTTTTCCCAACCACAACCTCCCGATCTAGGTATTCATGGTCTGTATCAAGCACCGAAGCGATCAGGTGATAGTCGCGACCTGATACCTCCGAGCGGTAGATGTTATAGCCCCGCACGCTCGGATTATTACCTTTATCCCAGCTCAATCTGACGCTTCGCTTCTCCCCGAAGGCCTCAAACCTGGATGGAGGAGCAAGGGGCGCAATCGCCTGAACAATCGGGGATCGAGGTCCCTCAAGCCCTTGATAATCAACTGTAGTCAAAGTGTAAGAATAGCACTTCCCCCACTCGATCCTCTGGTCGAAATAATGAGTGTCCTTAATCAGATGGTCATTTATTTTCTGATAATTATCTTCACCAATCAAACTTCGAAAGATATTATAGCCCGCAATCTCTGAAGACAGGAGTCTCTCCCCACTGATTCGCTGACTAGGGGCGGTCCAGGAAAGCTGCACACCGCTCTTTTGATAATCAACAAAAATCCCGGCTTGCCCAATTCCCTGCCCTGAGCATACTATCCCACTCACCACCACCACTATACCAATAATAGCCACCAGAAGCTTCCTACTCATACCTATCCACCTGCTCAAATCCCCCTCTTCATGAAGAGAAGGCTTATCTTCCAATTAAACCCTTTTTCTTTCTCATCCCTTAACCTGACAAATATGTATGACAATAACTAAATGTATGACAATAACTAACTGGTCCTTTCGCTAACAAAGTGCGCAAGCTTGCGGCGGGCACAAGGTCCGCACCTACAATTAGCTTATCCGCACGCTACACTTGATAGCGTAATCGATCCACTGCGCAACTTGTGTTACGCACTTAGCGAAAGAACCACTAACAATATGGCAATAAAGGTAAAACTAGTAAAACCCTTAAAGCTGCTCTCACCTTATTCTTAGGCCAGAGCGAAGGCTTGATTGCATTTTAAAATCAATCAGTTAACTTTCACAAAATGTGTAAGTTAACATTCTGGAATATAAAGCTTTTCAGGTGTTCGCTCTGGATTCAGGTTTAAGCTACGTTAGCGATTCAAAATACCCCTCCTCAATTACCCCTCCTCCTCAATTGCCGCAAGCCCCCCCTTTTACAAGCCACAATCCCCCTTTTATCCATATATCCTCATCTCCTCATATCTATTTAAGAGTTCAGAATAGGAAGCTCCCCCCAGGCTGCACAGCCCAAAATCAGGGGCCCTGCTGTTCTCTCTCCTTAAGGATACATGGGAGGGGCAAGGCCCTTAAATTGCACCTCAGCGATAAAATTACCAAAGGGGCCTGGGGTCTTTTTGATAATCTCTAAGGTGAGATAGCGGCCCTTGGCCTCAAACTGAGGACTTTCGGTCTGAGGAATTTCAATCCAGCCTGAAGAATTTACTGAGATTTCATAAGGGCCAGAGGTTGGAGCATCCGGATCATAGGTCGGACCCGTGGTAACCCAAACCTTGACCAAGGCTTTCACCAGTTGACTGCTAGAGCTAAAAAAGATCTTAAGCTGAGAAACCTGATACTGAGCCTGATATTTCGGATCAAGATCATAGGTGATTCGGGCGGTGCCGCTCATCACGGTCCAGGAGGTTGTGGTATCATTATCGATTGATTTTTTAGCATTGTCAATTCCCCAAGCATCCGGGCTGAAGCTGTGAATAGCCTCCGGGGTCCGCCACACAGCCTGCGGAGGATCAAAAGAGCCGATCAGCTCAACCGATCCCAAAATCGGATGCTGACCACGATCGCAAATCACACCACCCAGGGTAATGAGATCGCCAACAGCAATGGTTGGACTGGGACTGCCAGCCCCAAAGGTTATGATCAAGGTGTTAGAATCGCTCCACTCTATTGCCTTGACCTGCCCCCAGCTATGACCATTATTCAACCGCAGGGCATCATCAATCTTATCCAGACTGATCGGTGTGCCTCCACTCTGGCCAGCAAAGGAAATGATCACCTGATCACCTTCCTGAATCCCAGAATCCTGACTCTGGGACTGATTCACGGCTACTGCCCTGACCACAGAGCAGTCAAAGCTTCCCCTGATCACCTGCGATGAGACTATCGGTAGCTCAAACCCATCCACTCTCCCTTTCAGCTTGCTCGAGCACACCTCAACCACATCCCCAGCCGCAATACTCACCTCCCCACCACCCAGGGTTATCCTCAGCGTGTCATCCTTATTCCCACCCTCATCAGACCAGACAACCTTCTTTATACTACCCCAGCTCTTTCTACTCTCCGCCTTGTGATCCGCATCCCCATAAACCGCCAAAATAGAGGCCACATCATCCACACCCCGAATCACCTCAGAACCATTGGTCGAAACATTAAACCGCACCACTACCTCATCACCATCATCTACCCCTACACCACCCGCTACATTATAGGCCTCAACCCCAACAATCCGAGGAGAGGCATAGGGAAGCGCAGATGTGCCCTGAAATTGCACTTCATGGAAAAGCGGGCCAAGGGGACCTGCCCCAATTTTTGTGGCTTCAATCCGCAAATACCGGCCTGTGGCCTCAAAAGGCGAGCTAACATGTGGTTCTGGAGTTATCGGTATCTCCCAAGAGTTAATGAGCGGAGAGTTTGGATCATACTCAGGACTTGCCGTCAGCCATACCTTAACCACAGCCTTAGGCGGATCCCCTTCACTGCTGCCGCCGCTCAAGATTATGACCCTAAAAACTCGATATTGGGCCCCCAGATCATAGCTGATTTTCCCTTCCGCTGACCCACCGAGAGACCAGAGGGTATTCGGATCTCCATCAATCGATTTTGAGACATCACCCCAGGGCGGCCCAGCAATATTGCACCAGTATACTCCCTTCGGGCTGATCGGGAGCAGAGCATCGAAGGAACCTTCAAGCTTGACCGATCCGGTCATCTGATTTTTGAACCGATCATGAATGATATTCCCCAGGCTGATGCGATCACCAACCGCAATCGTAGGAGCAGGCGGCCCGCTGCCAAAGGTTATAGTCAGGGTATCACAAATAGGCTCATTCCACTTGATCTCAACCTTCCCCCAACTATGATCGTGGTCTAGCCGCAGAGCCTGATCAATATTGTCTGAAGTCAGCCGCCACTCACTAGTTGAGACATCAACTGAGCCTGAAAAGTAAACCGTTACCTGATCGCCTGCCTGAATTCCAGGCTCCAGACTCTGGGAATTATTTTCAGCTACAGCTCTGACCAGCGCGCAATCAAATGAGCCTGTAATCTGCTGATATGAGTCGATCGGAAGCACAATCGTGCCAAGCTTGCCATAAAGTTTTCCCGGCAGCACTCTAAGATAATCACCAACTGCAATGCTGCTGCCCACCTTTTGCAAGAAGATCCGTAGGGTATCATTCGAATGCCCCCCTGCCGATGACCATTCTATCAAAGCGGGCGTCCATTCCTTTTCCTGGCTCAGGCCGCTATCCCCGTAAATTTTGATTACGGATTTTACATCTTCAGCCCCTTGGATAACCTCTGGGTTGTTGATGGCTGTGGTAAAGGTGATAGTTAGATAATCACCATCGTTGATCCCCTGGCCTCCATCGGGGCCGTTGTGAGCCACAACGCTCAGGATCTGGGGATTGACCTTGTTCGGATCAAGATAGGGTGAGCGGGAATATTGTATAAAGGCTCGGTGGCAGGTGTTGCAAATCTTATTTTGCAAAACCGAGCCTGGTCCGCTACTAAACTGCCTGAAAATTTCTCCTCCACTGCTTTCCGCAAGGACCGTATTTGATGGCGGATAGGGGAGATAGCGGAAATTTAAGCCCGGCACTTTATCCGTAGAGCCAGGCGTGCTGATAAGCTCCCCATGGCGCATCATGCGAGGAGATGGAGAGCCGTGCACATTATGGCAGGCAGGACAGCTAATGGCCGAGTCGCCGGTTTCAGTCCAACTGGAGGTCCAATCGAGACTGTTACCCCCACCTCCTCTTCCAGTTAAATGAGTAAGATGGAGGTTTTCTTTCTTGGTATTGTCCTCCTTATAGGTACGGGCATCATTGTAAAAATTCGTCTGAAGGGGATTTTTATAGTATTCACCAGAGCTTATGCCATTGCCCAGCAAAGCAGATCTATCATGGCACTCAAAGCAGAGGGCAAAATCTTGCCACTGCTGCTGTGGATTATTATTAGGGCCGGTGGCTGCTGTCCTTGGAATATCAAGAGGCCGATTCGGGTCAGTGGCCAAGAGCGAGGCTTTGAGACGATAGCCAAGCCGATAATTGCTCTTATTGTTTGGGTTATCTTTCTGCCTTACTGAGTACGTACGATGAGCATGATCAATATGACCAAGGCTAGCCTCATGACAATCCGTGCAGGAGACTCCAGCACCCTGTACCCCTGAGGCCGGATAAGGTCTACTCTTTTCTAGACCATGACCGGTTACAAAATAACCATACCCTCTCCCATAAACTAAAAATGCCTGTTCATCTCCAGCTATGTTCGGAGCCATCACCCCAGAGCCATCGCTGCGGCTTGTAGCTGGCTGCCGATCATGACAGCCTACACACCACTTCTTTTTGCTCTCTTTGAGTTCTAGCCGCCCACCAGAAGCTACATACACACCGCCTGCTTCCCCCAATCTTTTTTCCGCCTCCCAAATTTTTTTGGCCCCGATCTCAGGATCATTCACTCCGTCATAATCACCGCCCGGGCTATGGCAGTTATTGCACACGGTGGTCTTAGCCAGTATCTGGCCATCTTTAAAATCTACCCGACCATTGCTATGGGCAGGATCATCATGTGAGGTATGACACTCATCGCACTGCTCAACCGAATGTGGACCACCTGGGCCCCGATCAGCAACCAGATGAGCAGAGTGTCCACCTGTAGAAATCGTGCTGCGGCAAGAGCCAAAACCAGCATAAACATCATGACAGGTTCCGCAGACCTTCTCAGGCTCAGGCTCATCCCAGCAGACTGGAATCAGCACCCCGTCGCGACTGTGGCAGCTCACCAAACAGGTGCGCTTACCAGTATTGCTATCAACAATATATTTCCCATTGGGATCGAGGAAAATAACATCCTTTACCCCATTGACATGGAAGGAGTATCCCCCATCCTCCCGAATAGTGTTTGAATCCTCACTGCAGGTTTTGTCATGACACCAGCCGCAGCGGATCTTCTCCTTGCCGCATGTAGCTTTTCCTGGTGTAGTAACCACAATATGCTTTCGGTGATACGAGGAAAGCTGGTATTGCTCAGCCGGCTGATCCAGATCCGTAAATCCATGACAATTGTTGCACCGATCCGTGTCATGCTCATCCCAGGTCAGGTGAAATGAAGGGTTAGCCCGATAGCTATTCGCCCTGGGAAAGTTAGGCAAGCTGAGTGGATTAGCATTACTATGACACCAGATATTGCTGCACGAATCCTGCCCCTTGAAGGTGCTCTGGTCGGTCCAAAGAACGCGGTTGGGATCAACCGGATCAGGCAAACAGCGGCTTTCGGGCCGCTCATAGGCTGAAGCATCATAGCCTGGCACAATCCCAGCCTTATCATAGGGATTGTGGTACAAAGAGCGATAGCGATAAGTTTTCTTATGGAGAACTTGCTCCTTCCAATCAATTGAATCAGAGCCGTCGCAGAAGCTCACTTCTGCATACTGGCAAATCGCCCCTTCCGGCTTGCCATAGCCGTGAGTGGCTTTTGCGGCTTTGCGGTTCTGTCGGGCATGGCAGACCTCACAGGCAAAAGCATATCGGTCAGTATGAAAGCGGTGAGGCCCACTATACACCTTCCTCTCCCAGGCTCCCTGATCCGCATGACACTTATCGCAACTGCCCGGGGAAGGATGATGGACATTTTCCGAATCGGGTTTGTCATAGCTTCCGCCATGACAACTGTGACAGCTGCCAGCCGCCTCTCGTCGGTGCTCGGCAAAGTCAGGAATCGGCTGCATCTGAATTCCTTCCACCTTAGGCCATTTTTCCTTCTCACTCTGAGGAGAGTCAGAGGGCACATGGCAGCCAAAACAAAATTTTCGGGAGGAATTAGGATCAGTCAAGGTATCCTTAAGCCCACTCCACTCTGGCCGCTCATCCGAAAGGAGATGAAGATTAGGGGCGCTTTTGTTATGGCCCATTGAACCATGAGGGTTATGACAATTTGAGCAGGCCAGTTTATCCCCTGGCTGGGCAAACCCATTAGCGCTTTTTATCCGATGCCCTGAGTAGGGATCATCCAAAGTATAATAGCTGGCAATTCTTTTAGTTTCTGGCCTCATCTCAGATGGCCCCTGCTCACTGTGGCAGCTAAAGCAAAGCTTATAATTATCAGCCGCTTGACTGCTTGAGTTAGGGGTCCCCTTATAGGGCAATTTGAGCATGTCAAATCGGCTCTCCGTGCCGTGAGGACTATGACAATTCAGACACGAGCCCCCATCAGGCATGGGGCCCTGCTCTCGACCATGCGGAGAATATTGCTCATTGTTGTAGACAGAAGCCCCCGGCCACCTTCCCCGATATTGCAGGCCGGCAAGCCGGACTATGGTATTATTGATTTGCCGGTTGGCTTCAAAGTAGCCAAGATAGGCTCTGTCGCTGCCAGGGACGACGGCAATACTGATCCTGGCTTTTGAGGTCTCATCTGAAAAGGTGGTATCAGAAAGAGGATAGGAAGGCGGGCTGTCTTTATGACAGCCGTCAGTCAGACACAAAAACTTATTGTTAGCGGAAAATAAGTTATGCTCATAATAATCCCGCACCATGCCGCCGCTATTTTGGCCGCCACTGCTGCTGCCGCTGCTAGCCCCACGCGGGGTGCCGTGCTGCTGATGGCAATGCTCACACTCACCCCTAGCGAATTCTTGCACTCGATAGACCCCAAAATTTGGATCCGCATGAGGGCTTGACTCATAATGACCCTGGCCAATATTATGACAAGCCTGACAGGTATCTCGCAGGTATTGGCCGCTTTCTCGATCAGAGGCCGCAGGGTTTTCCCACAGCAGCCCATAGCTGTGGGTTGAGCCATGAGCCTTATGACAGGTGCCGCAAAAGAGGCGATCCTCACCCCGATTTGTGTCGGCTGGGGTTATGGTTGGAGGCCTAGTCGGAGGCCCTGAAGCTGAGCTTATCCACTTATCTCTGATCTCAGGCTTCGCCTCAGACATGCTAATCCCATAGGTAGGATGAAGCTTCCTCGGCCCCTGGCTTTTGCCGTCGTGGTTGAAATCGGAATGGCATCCAGCACACCAGAAGGAAAGACCGGCAGAATTTTGGACACCGTCTCCCTCCTGACGGTAGATAATCTTGTTTAAATCATAGCGCAGAAAAGGTGAATCATTCGAGCCGACGGCAATCTGAATCACCTTATCTTTAGATGCGTCAGGTGAGGTGCTGATAAAATAGGTCAGGGGAGCTCCTTTTGCAGAATCATTTATAGAATCATTTGCAGAACCAACTAAAGGTTTTGTTAAAGGTTTTGGCCGAAGATTCCGATAATATGAATTGCCGTGAGGATCATGACAGCGAGTGCAAGAGAGGATCCCCTCCCAGGTGCCATTATACCCAGGGGGTGGATCAGAAGAGTTTAGCGTGTGGCCAAAGACAGAATAGCTGGGATCAGAAGCATTCTTTTCCTCACCTAAATAGCCGGCTGAACTCTGATAATTAAACGTGGAGGAGACAGACCCGGATAAGGGAGAGTAGGTAACTTGCGGTGCCTCTGGGTTAGTGCCGTCGTGGCACATGAGACACATTTCCGAAGTAATATTTTTTAAAAGATAATCCTGCGGCGCTCCTCCCCAAGGTCTTGCTCCGATAGGGACCTGCGGCGGGGCAGAGCCGTCCTGGCTGAAATGAAGTGTATGACAATCATAGCAGTTTAAGTTTTGCCCCTTGCCTGGGATATTGATATGGTATTCCCCAGCGATCGCGGGAAAAAGGGAAAAAATCGAAACAATACAAAAACCTGCAAAGATAGAGACTGCTTTCTTCACGTCTAATTCCACATCATTCTAAAAATTACGGGGAGCACTCTTCACCTAACAATGCAACTTGCTATATTCTTACCCAAACTTGATATAACCTCATCTTACTCTACTCTTCCTTCTTACTTCTGCCAAGAAACGAATCGTATTTCCCTTATCTTTTATTTACATCTTTTCCCCTTCTCTCCCTGTTCTTTTAATCTATCCACGCTCTTAAATATCAGACACCATTATCAGACACCATAAACCCTCAAGGTATATCAGAACCATAAACCCTGGAAGGGGCTTAGCTCTTATTAGGATTATGTCTCTTGAATGGTAGCTAATAAATAAGAGCGCCTATCCATAAATAACTTGTTAATAATAATTAATTAATCTTTGATTTGAAATACCTGAAATCTATGGCCACTTTTTTCTAATATATATATCCTGTCCTGATTGTCAAAGTCAAGGTCAACGGGAAAATAAAATTTCCCCGCTTCTGTTCCAAAGGTACCAAAACCAGACAGAAAATTTCCGCTTTGATCATAAACCTTGATCTGATGACGAAAAGCATCAGCTACCCATATTCTCTGGCGGCGGTCCACACAAACGCCGTTCGGAAAAGAGAAATCTTCCTCATGCTGGCCATGTCTGCCAAAGGAATAAAGATACTTACCCTGCTGGCTGAAGACCTGCACCGGAATCCCTTGAGCGTCGGTTAGATAAATCTTTCCCTCTCGGAAAAAAATATCAGTAATAAACTGAAAATTACCCTCTCCCATCCCCTTGCCGCCAAAACGAAAGGCCAAAGCCCCACTTGGCTCAAATACCCAAATTTCAGCCTTCTTTCTATTCACTGCATATATCCTGCCAGCCGGACCGAGCACAAATTTTCCAGCTAAAAATTCAGCATATTCCTTCCTCTTCATCGCTTCAGAGGAAGGAATGGAGAAAAGATACTTTCCTCCAGGCTCAAAGATATCCAGCGACGGCCTATCTCGGTAGCTGATGTAGATTTTACCTTCAGAATCAACCGCTATCCCCAGCGGGCTGGCCAGAGGCCGATCTGTTGGCAAAACGCCCAGCGGCTCTCCTGAAAAGGAAAATATAGCCACCTGTCTGCGATCCGTATCGGCGATATAAACCTTCTTTTTAATGGTATCTAAGAATATTCCCTGAGGACGGCTGAAAGGTTGGCTCATCTGGCTTCCCTGCACCTCGAAAAGCCACTCCATACGGATCTTAGTCTTAGGATTAGCCTCCTTGGCTTCAGCCCTCTTGGCCAAAGCAGGTGAAGAGAAGCCTACCAGCGCGCCAAAAAGAATACTAATACCAATTATACCAAGGCTATCAAAACCAAAGCCCTTAAGGCCGCACGCCGCCTTCACCAGACCAAAACTTCTCATTCGCTCCTACTTCTTGCTGTCGATTCTTACTGATTCTTGTTATACTTATCCGTATGACAACGGAAGCAGCCGCTGCCTTTGGTTGCGCTGGTTTTCATCTCCCGATAGTCCCACCGCAAGGCATCGTCATACTGCGACCCATGAGCCCGATGACAAGATACACATAGGACGACCCGATCCGATTTTTGAAGATCATTTACTGTGCCCATTTTACTTATCTTAGCAAAACCAACCGGTACTTCCTGAGAATAAAACTTGCCTTTCTCCCCAGGATAATCCCAATAAGCGGTGTTTGCCTTCATCACGATATCTGTTGGATGCCGCTTCCAGGGAGAGCTCATCTCACTACTACCATCTCCCTTCAATCCCCGCAGACTATGGAAGCCGTTTTCGGTATTCCCCTCAGCACACCCATGACACTCACCGCAAAAGCCATTGATCGATCCATCAGGGCCAGGATGCCTTTTACTACCCTGTACCCCCTTATCCGTCCCCTGATAAATATTAATATCATCTCCACTCAAATCAGCCTGATCGAGAATCTCGTCTCTATGATCCCCATATTCCCACCTGCTAGCTACCCGCCCCTTGACCCCAAGGAGCATCCGATAGCTGCTGGCCACTGTATTTCCATCCCGATAGCGTCCTTCATAAGTGTTTGCGGCCGGGCTATGATGTCCCCCCTTGATCGAAGCCAGCGGATCAGCTATATTCCTATCCCCATGACAGCCAGAGGCCCCCGCGCAAGTCAACTGATGGCTAAAATTACTCTTGATGCAATCTTCCGTCCCGCCAGGAGGCACAACTCCAAGCCAGCCATCTTCATTGCCACCATTATCATCCTCCATCCCAGCCACATTATGCCCTTTGCGGCAACTTTTCCCATTCTGCTCAGTTTTGTCTCTGGTGGTATAGTAATAAGTTCCCGCAGCCGATACTTTACCATTCGTTACTGCAAGATCAACATTAACCTGAGGCACGAGGCTGTTTGGATCATTCTCTATCAACCTGACCAGAAATTCTCCATTGGCTGTCGGTATCTTATGACAGCCAAGACAAGGGTTTGCAGCATTCAGGTTGCCTCTGCTGATCAGATATGACTGAGCACCTTCTTTATTCACTTCCTCTCCACTCTGACTGTTATGCATGGTATGGCAGGTAGAACATGCTCCCTTTACCCCTGCCTCAGACCTCATCACCCCTCGGATAAAAATCAACCCGCTGCTAAGTGCCACAGTCAACAAAACTTGAAAAATTACCCTTCTTTTCATGCTCCAAACGCCCCCTTTTAAAGATTCATCCTAAAAGATTCACTCCTAAAAGTCGATGGTCTAATTAATGTCGTGGTTATCTTTCAAGTAGCGAGCCCTGAAGAAGACTTTCCCTTGAATTAATATTTCGGTATTTTTTTAAAAAATATATTACTTACTCATTATTCTGCTCACAAAGCAGTTGTTTTTTTCAGCCTCTCTATGGCGATTGAACAGCCAATACCTGAAGCCGATGATTAAAAGAGTCGGCCACAATCAGACGGTGTTCCTTATCCAGGCAGATCTGGTTGGGATGGCTAAACCAACCCGGCTTTTCACCCTGGCCGCCGTATTCCTGCAAAAATACCCCTTCCAAATTATATATACTCAGGGTATGTCGCATATAGTCTATGACATAGATTAATCCCTTTGACCGATCAACCGCGATGCCAACCGGTTGACTTAGTTTCCCAAAGGATCCACCTTTTTGTCCGAATTGAAACAAAAACCTGTCAGGACTCTGATAAACATAGATTCTTCCAATCTGCGCACTGAGCAGATAGATTCTGCCATCTGAATCAAGCGTTAGCCGATCAACAGCTACCGGTGTTGGCCCCATGCCCTCCTCCCGGGGTGGCTCCTGAGGAGTTATGGCCATCTTGAGCCTACCCTGGGGATCTATGACCAATGCCCCCTGCTCTGTTCCAGTAGCCAGATATAGGTAGCCAGACTGGTCAATAGCTAGGTCTTGAGCAGATCTAACCTTGCCCTTGGTCAAATGCTCCAGATCAATCTTTCGGACAATCTTGCCAATGGAGTTAAAAACCAGGATTCCGCCTTCTGCATCGGACACATAAATATAGCCCTTCTGATCTGCGGCTACTGCCTTTGGCAATGACAAACCGCTCACCGCATCTAGCCTACTTAAGGGTTGATATTGATTATCGAAGATGAGAACAGCCTTACTTGAAGAGTCGATCACATAAAGATTGCCGGAGCCATCAATATAAACATCAACCGGCTGACCAAGGGGAAGTTGATTGTTAAATTGGTGGATAACCAAAGCCGGAGTGATATTCTCTTTCAAATATTCAGCTATCGCTGCCTCAACCGCTGGGACAGCCAAAAGCAGCCACCAACATAGAGCCGTGCAAACGATAAAAAAGCTTGCCCTCTTCATAACCTTCCTCATTCTAAGCCCCCTTCCCGGCTCTCCTTCTCCCTAAAAAGACGATCCCCAAAGATAGGTCCCCAAAGATGGGGGAGATAGATAATAATGATAATAAAATGATAGCATATCTTCTGTTTGAAAGGAAGAAAAATACTCAAAAAACTAAATTTGAATCATAAAACCAGGATGAATAGGCAAATAATATATAAAATCATAAACTTATTAAGGCTAAATTGAATTATCTCCTCGTTTATGATAAATTATATTAATCATAGAATCGATTCTCAAACCTAGGGCCGATCATTGATTTTCACTAAGATAAATAAATGGTCCTTTCGCTAATAAAGTGCGCAAGCTGCGGCTAATAAAGTGCGCAATCTTGGGGCGGGCACAAGGTCTGCGAGCTACAATTGATAGCGTAATTGATCCGCTCTCGCACTTGTGTTACGCACTTGGCGAGGAAACCAATAAAGTTAGCGGTACTATCGCTAAGTGCGAGAGCATATCCAATTGCCACAATCAATTGTGGGAGCCGCTTTGTGGTTGCCTAATTTGCACACTTTGTTAGCGAAAGGACAAAGAAGCAGTTAGCAAAAGACAAAGGACCAGTTAGCTATAATAGGGTCGCTCTTATTTATTAGCTACCATTCAAGAGACATAATCCTAATAAGAGCTAAGCCCCTTCCAGGGTTTATGGTTGTTCTGATATAGGGTTTATGGTGTTTGATATTTATGGTGTTTGATATAAGAGCGAATAGGGTAAAAAAATAGGGTAAGAAAGTTATGTCCAAGAATAAAGATCTGATGAAGGAATTCATCAGATCGTTCAAAGATCCCTACACCTATGATCCTAGAGTCAACCTTTCGGCCCGATGGGCTCTCCTGTGGTGCACGCTGCTGTTGATCTTAGGAATTATCCATATTCATCATGCCTTCCAACTTGTAGTTGATTTTACTTTCGGAATCATTGCTCTCATCCTCTATCCCACCCTTGGGGCTACTGGCACAATACATCGGGAAAGAGAAAAAACCATTACAGACTACAGCAAAAATCTAGAACATCTAGTTGAGCAAAAAACCGAACAGCTAGCTAAAAATGAGAAAAAATATCGAACCCTGTTTGAAATTGTCCCTGCTGGGATGTTCCGGGTAACCGAGGGATTGGAGATTGCCGATATCAACTCATTCGCTCTCGGTCTCCTTGGCCTGCCTCATGATAAGGTTATTGGCCAAAGATGCCTCGATCTAATCTGCAAGGGAGGGAATGCCTGCAAGCTCTCCTCCTGCTGCTCAACTGAAGATATCGTTACTACGGAAACTACCCTCCAGTCCGTGAATGGTGTTCCCAGATCGGTGGTCATAAGCTGCCGCAACTGGAAAATGGAGGGGAAAGCCAGTATTATCGGCAGCATCACCGATATCACTGAGCGAAAAAAATTAGAAGAAACCATCCTGGAAAACAAGCGCAAGCTTGAGTCCATCTTTGATGGTATGGAAGATGGGATCATAGTCATCGATCAAGAACAAAGAATAGCCGCTATTAACCGAAAACAGGCCGCTATCTTAGGAGCGCCTCCGGAGCAGTTGATCGGCAAGGATTGCTCAGAAATTGACTTTTTTACTCCTCATAAGATTATCAAAAAAGTTTTCCGCACCGGCACAAAGGACAGAGCAGAGGTTTCCTTCCCCAGCAGGAACGGAGAGGAGAAGGATCGTAATATTTTTATGGATATCATTTATGCTCCAGTAAAAAACAAGGAAGGGGAGGTAGAGCAGGTCATCGAGGTTCTTCGGGATATCACCGAAATGCGGGAGTTGGAAGAGCAGATCCGCCGCTCAGAGCGATGGGTTACGATTGGAGAAATCGCTACCTGTGTGGCTCATGAAATCAATAATCCTATCTGCATCATCAGGGGATTTACTCAGAGAATCTTGAAAAAAACCGCTAAAGATAGCCCTAACTATCATGCCCTGAAAATCATTGAAAGGGAATGTGATCGCTGCTCGAAAATCGTCAAGGATGTTTTGAACTTTGCCAGACCTGAAATCCCCAAAAAAAGCCTTCTTGAGAGAGAAAAAATAGTTGAGATCATTGACGACTGTCTAAAGCTTCTGGAATTTAGGATCAATGAGCGAGAAATTCAGTTGAGTTTAGAGGTCGATTCAGCGGCCAGGATTAATATCGACCCCAATCAGTTTCAGCAGGTTTTGCTCAACCTCTTTTTGAACGCCATTCAGGCCATGCCAAATGGAGGAAAGCTGCGAATATCGGTATCGACAATCCAAACTCACCAGTTCAAATATCCCCTTGGATCTACCTTAATCCTCATTGAGGACACCGGCGTAGGCATCTGCCCTGAGATTTTTCCCCGCATCTTTGAGCTATTTTTCACCACCAAGCACGGAGGGAAAGATGGTACAGGAACCGGATTAGGATTGCCAATAACCAAACGAATTATTGAGGCCCACGAAGGAACGATATCAGTAGAAAGCGAACCGGGACAGGGAACTAGGATAATGATTGAATTGCCTCTTTAAACCAAGTTATCTCTCGAATTATCTTTTTAGGATAAGGAATGGTTATGAAAAAAATTCTTGTTGTCGATGACGAGCCGAATTTACTTACTCTTTTAGATGATACCTTTACTGAAGAGGGATATGAGGTTATTACCTCCTCGAGCAGCCGTGAGGCCATTGCCATCGTAAAAGATACGGTATTCGATCTTCTCATCGTCGATCTGGCCATGCCTGAGATCAACGGTATTGCCCTCATGGAGCGTTTCCACAGGTGGTATCCGCATCTGCCGGTGATCATTATTACCGGACATGGCACTATCCCACTGGCAGTTGAAGCCATCCAGAAAGGAGCTTATGATTTTATTACCAAACCCTTCGATCTGGACGTCATCTGCACAACGGTAAAGAGAGCCTTAGAATATGGAGAACTCCATCAGGAACTCACCCGACTGAGGAAAGAGGTTCAAAACAGATACTCTTTCAGTAATATTATTGCCAAAAGCAAATGTATGCAGACCATCTTCAGACTGATTGATCAGGTGGCTGACAGTATGGCTACTATATTGATCCAGGGAGAGAGCGGGACAGGGAAAGAGCTAATCGCCCGAGCTATCCATTATCAGAGCTCGCGCAAGAATCAGCCCTTCTTGGCTGTCGATTGCAGCGCCATACCAGAATCACTCCTGGAAAGCGAGCTGTTTGGATTCGCCAGAGGGGCTTTTACCGATGCAGTTGTTGCCCGACAAGGGCTCTTTCAAGAGGCCTCGGGAGGCACACTTTTCCTTGATGAAGTGGGGGATATTTCCCTTACTACCCAATCCAAACTCCTTCGGGTAATCCAGGAGCGAGAAGTACGGCCTTTGGGTAGCAATCGGACCTGCAAGGTAGATGTGCGAATTATCACGGCCACAAACAAGGACTTGAGAGAACTTATCAAAAAGGGAGCTTTTCGCGAAGACCTCTACTTTCGGATCGCCATTATCCCCATTCATCTGCCGCCACTTCGAGAGAGGAAAGAGGATATTCCCCTCTTGGCTGCTCACTTTATTGAAAAGTACAGCAAAATAAATAAAAAACCAGCCAAAGGCATTACCCGTGAAGCCATGCTCGCTCTCACTCGACATAACTGGCCAGGGAACGTGCGGGAGCTAGAGAATACGATCGAGCGGGCTCTCCTTATCTGCGGAGATGGTCAAATCGACCTGCCGCATCTTTTTCTCGATCAGCATCCCCTGGGTAATGACCTCTTTGACAACAGCAGCCCATCCGATGAAAACAATACCTTAACTCGGACTCTGGAGAAGGCGGAAAAAGAGTTTATTCTCCAAACGCTCAATATGGTAGACTTCAATTGTACCCGGGCCGCGAAAGTTATGGGTATCAGCCGGCGCACTCTTTATGATAAAATAGAAAAGTATAACCTTAAAAGATTCTTCCAGGCCTATAATCAAAGACGCAAGGGCCTCGATCAGGGGGAGACAACCACCGATACCCCAAAGTCAATATAGAGCTAGGCAAAAGGCAATAATGCCATAGCATCCATAGAGTAGTAAAGACAAGCACAATAGCAACAATAATGCCACAGTAGTAAAGACAAAAATAAAGACAAACAAGGAGAGTTGTGGGGGCCTTATGAAGATATTAATAGTGGGAGGAGGAGGCAGGGAACATGCCCTGGCCTGGAAAATTCATCAAAACAGGGAAGTGTCAGCAATCTATGCCGCACCGGGCAATGCAGGCATAGCGGAGATCGCCGAATGCATCCCGCTTCAGGTATCCGATATCGCCGGACTGAGCAGGCTGGCTAGGGAAAAGGGGATTGATCTGACTATCGTCGGCCCGGAATTGCCTCTTTCCCTCGGAATAGTTGATGAGTTTGAAGCTCAGGGATTGGCTGTCTTTGGTCCTTGCCGTGAGGCAGTGGCCATTGAATCAAGTAAGGTTTTTGCTAAGAGGCTGATGAAGGAAAATAATATTCCTACGGCCTCCTATGAGGTATTTTCCGATCCCCAAAAAGCCAAAGAGTATGTACGGCACATTGGGCGGCCTTTGGTAATCAAAGCCGATGGCCTTGCGGCTGGCAAAGGAGTAGTGATTTGTCAGCAGCCCGAGGAGGCTCTAAAAGCCATTGAGCTTATCATGGTCAAGCAGGTCTTTGGGCAGGCAGGGAAGCAGATTATCATCGAAGAGTACCTATCTGGAGAAGAGGCTTCTTTTCTTGCCTTTACTGATGGGCAATCGATTATTCCCCTGGCCTCTTCCCAAGACCACAAGACCGTCTATGATGGCGATCAGGGGCCGAATACTGGGGGGATGGGAGCCTACTCTCCGGCACCGGTCATTTCTGAGCAGATGCAGCAGAAAATCATGGCCAAGATCATGGCGCCGGCAATTGAGGGGCTGGCTCGGCTTGGGATCACTTATCGCGGGGTCCTCTATGCTGGCTTAATGATTCAGGACAATGAACCCATGCTCCTTGAATTTAACGCCCGATTTGGCGATCCTGAAACCCAGGCTATTATCAGGCGGCTTGAGACTGACTTGGTATTGGTGATTCAAAAGGTGCTTCAAACCAGACTCCATGAGGTGCGCCTAGACTGGCGGCAGGAGGCCTCAACCTGTGTAGTTCTGGCCTCGGCAGGCTATCCTGACTCCTATCAGAGTGGGAAAGAAATCATAGGGCTAGAAGAGGCGGCCAGGGTAGATGGAGTGGTTCTCTTTCATGCGGGGACCACTCGGCAGGAGGGAAGGCTCCTGACCAGCGGAGGAAGGGTCCTTGGGGTAAGCGCCCTGGGGGAGACAATTGCTGAATCTATCTCGCGGGCCTATGCTGCGGTAGCCAAAATCAGCTTTGAGGGAATGCACTACCGCAAAGACATTGGCCGGCGGGCTCTAAGCCGCGCTTTACCTAAAAGCAAAGTGGCCTAAAAAGAGAATCTTAACTTCTTGCTCATGAGACTAACTGGTTCTGCACGGCAATCGCAAGCTATTGATCAACCTATTGATAATTTAAGCCCTTTTGCTTATAAGGCTAATAATGCAGTGGCTTTCGACGAAGAGCCGATGATCCGCCTTTAAGCCCTTGCGCTCATGAGGCTGACAAAAATTCTATCTTCCCATTTCCTTGAAATCTTTTTCCATGTTAGGGATGCACAGATGTCCCTACACTTCCCCACCTCTTACGGGTTGTTTCAAGGGGCGATGGGAAAGGGGAGGCTTTTATTCACCCTCCGCTAAAGCCTCCCTCATCAAGGGGATGAGGAAGAAAGCGGCATGGAGAAGTCTCACCCAAAAGATAGCAAACATCTATCTTGCTACCGGACACATTTTATCTTCCGGTTTTGTATATGCCTTCTAAGTGCAGGCATTTTATGTCATTCCCGCATAGGCGGGAAGGTTGCTGCAATTATACATGGATTATCACTTTCGCGGACATGACGATAAAAAAAGTGTCCGGTAGTGAAACATCTATTATTAGGAATGGGATATTATTGAACAAATTAGTATTTTATGCTAATATAACCTTGTAATTTTTTATGGAGATTGGGTAGTATCGAGCAGTATTCGATGATCAGTAAAGAGAAAACAAAACCTATTATTGAATCCCTATTATTTACCCAGGATAAGCCCCTGACGGTGAAAAAGATCGAAGAGGTCATTCCAGAGCTGGAAGAAGGGGAGATCAGGACCATCATGTATGAGCTGATGGAGGAGTATAAGGCGGAGCAGAGAGGAATTCAAGTTATTGAAATTGCAAATGGGTTCCAAATGTGCACCAAGAAGCAGTACGAAGAGTATGTTCAAAGACTCCTCACGCAGTCAAGAAGCAAAAAAATATCAAAACCAGCTCTTGAAACCCTGTCGATCATCGCCTACAAGCAGCCGATCACTAAGGTTGAGATTGAAGCTATCCGTGGGGTTGAAAGTGGTGGGGTAATTCGAAGTCTCCTGCAAGCGCGATTGATCAAAATGGGTGGAAGGAAAAACGTCCCAGGCCGCCCTATTCTTTATTGTACCACCGAAGATTTTCTGGCTCATTTTGGGCTGCGCGATCTTTCCGATCTGCCGCCGCTTCATGAAGTCAACCAAGTTATAGAAGAGCAATGAGCCAAGATTCCCACACAGGATAGAGAGGGCCTTCCTTGGCACAGAAAAGATGACTCCCGTCAGCAATACCGTAAGGCTACAGAAAGTATTAGCTCAGGCTGGTCTTGGCTCGCGTCGGCAGTGCGAGCGACTGATTCTTGAGGGTGAGGTGCGGGTAAACGGTAAAGTGGTAACTGAGCTTGGAACCAAGGTAAATCCGCACAAGGATGTTATCTCCTACAAGGGTAAGCGACTTCCTCCTCCGGCGAAGATAGCCAAGATCTACATTCTACTCTATAAACCGCGGCGGTTTATTACCTCTCTCCATGATGAGGAAGGTCGGCCTACGGTCATGAATCTCCTGCCGCCCTTGCCCCAGAGAGTCTTTCCGGTCGGCAGACTGGACTATAATACCGAAGGGCTGATCCTCCTGACAAATGATGGCGAATTGGCCCATGCCCTGACTCATCCCAGCCATGAGATTCCCAAGGGCTATCTGGTCAAGGTAAAGGGAATCATTGAGGAAAAAGAGGCTGTCAGCCGGCTGAAAAAAGAGGGTATCCATCTTGGCCCGGAACACCTTAGGGTTGACTCTGTCTCCATAATTAAGACTACCTCAAAAAATAGCTGGCTGTCAGTCGTCCTCCATGAAGGGAAAAATAGAGAGGTCAGGAGGATATTTGAGGCTCTTGGCCATCCTGTATTGAAATTAAAACGTACCCGATTTGCTTTTTTGAGTCTCGAAGGGTTGCAGCCAGGACAGTGGCGGCTTCTTACGCCCTTGGAGGTAAAAAGATTGCAGGAGCTCTCACGGAAGGAGATTTAAAAGGATTAGGCAAGTGAGAAAACTTGAGGATAACTCTGGTATGTATTTGTCATAACGAGTATATCATTGCTTGACAGTAAGTTTTTTTTCTGTTACCTTAGCGGAATCAGGCCTATGGGGAAATGAGCCAAAAAGCATAGGTTGGTGAGCATCCACACTTTGATTAAGGAGATTTTTCAATGAGTGTTAAAGAATACCAGATTGATAAGTTAAGGAACATAGGATTGCTGTCTCATGGGGGTGAGGGGAAAACCTCGCTAGCCGAGGCTATGCTCTTTGATGCCAAGATGGTGAACAGACTAGGCAAGGTCGATGATGGATCATCCAACCTGGATTATGAGCCTGATGAAATCTCAAGGAAATTAACCATTAATGCCAGCGTGGCCTACGCTGAGTGGAAAAAACATAAAATCAATATCGTAGATATCCCTGGGGATATCAACTTCATTGGCGATGCCAAAGGAGCCCTGAGGGTAATCGACGGAGGCATCCTGGTCATCAGTGCTGTTTCCGGAGTAAAGGTGCAGACGGAAAATTTCTGGTCGCAGGCCAGGGAATTGAAAATCCCTGTCCTAGTGTTTATCAATAAGCTGGACCGTGAGCGAGCTGACTTCTACCGCACGGTAGAAGACCTGCCCAGCGCCCTTGAGATGAATCCCTTGGTTTTACATCTTCCGATCGGCTTGGAGCAAAATTTTACAGGTATTATTGATCTTTTCAATCAGAAGGCGTACATTTATAAAGGGGACGACAGTGGTGAATATCAGGAAGTAGCTATCCCCGCGGATCAGGAGAAGCGGGTAGAAGAATTTCGGCAAAAAATGATTGAAACTATTGCTGAGGCAGATGATAGCCTTTTGGAAAAATACCTCGAGGGAGAGGAACTAAGTCGGGAGGAGCTGCAAGCAGGCCTTTGCAAGGGGATTCAGAGTATGAAATTCAGCCCGGTTCTGTGTGGTTCAGCGCTTAAAAATATCGGGGTTCAGCCTCTGATGGATATGATTGTCGACTTTCTTCCCTCTCCTGCTGACCGCCCGCCAGTGGTTGGGAAGAACAAGGCTGGAGAGGAGGTTGTGCGCACGGCCAGAGAGGATGAGCCTTTTTCTGCTTTTGTATTTAAAACCATTGCAGACCCCTACTCAGGTAAATTGACGCTCTTTCGGGTCTTTTCCGGATCTTTAAGTGCAGACTCGATCGTCTATAACACGACTAGAGAATGCAAGGAAAAGATCGGCCAGATCTTTGCTCTGATGGGGAAAAGTCACCAAAACTACGATAGAGTCAAGGCAGGAGATATCGCCGCTTTCGTTAAACTGAAGGAAACCTCTACTGGTGATACCTTGAGCGCTGAGCAAGACCCGATTATCTTTCCGCCCCTTGTCTTTCCCTCTCCGATTATCTCTTTTGCCATTGAGCCCAAGGCTAAGGGAGACGAGGACAAGGTCAGCAATGCGCTCCAGCGGCTGAAGGAAGAGGATCCGACCTTGCAGGTGTCGCGCGATCCTCAGACCAAGGAATTTATTATCTCCGGTATGGGCCAGATCCATGTCGAGGTGATCGTTGACCGAATGAAGAGAAAGTTCGGGACCGAGGTTATCCTCAAAACGCCCAAAATTCCCTACAAGGAAACCATCAAAGGCTCAACTAAAGTGCAGGGTAAATACAAGAGACAGTCAGGAGGAAGAGGCCAGTACGGCGATACTTGGCTCGAAATCGAGCCTCTCCCCAAGGGCGGAGGGTTTGAATTTGTCGATAAGATTGTAGGAGGGGTTATCCCCAGGCAGTATATTCCGGCTGTAGAAAAGGGAATTTTAGGAGCTATGGAAGAGGGGATACTGGCTGGCTATCCGGTTACGGACGTCAAGGTAACTCTCTATGACGGCTCCTTTCACGCCGTAGACTCTTCGGAAATGGCTTTTAAGATTGCGGCCTCGATGGGCTTCAAGAAGGGATTTATGGAATGTAAGCCCACGCTTCTTGAGCCGATCATGAAGGTGTCTGTAGTTGTTCCAGAAGAGTCGATGGGTGATATCATGGGAGATCTTAATTCGCGGCGGGGACGAATCCAGGGCATCGATACCAAAGGACGCTATCAAATCATTCGGGCGGAAGTGCCTATGGCTGAAATGCTAAAATATGCCCCAGATCTTATTTCAATGACCGGAGGCCGCGGGAGCTTTACCATGGAGTTTTCTCACTATGATGAAGTGCCCGCTCATCTTATAGATAAGATCGTCGCTGAAGCCAAAAAAGAGAAAGAAACAGAAGAGCGATAACTACTTCTTCAAGGAGGAGAAATCATCGATGTCAGGACATTCAAAATGGAGCTCAATCAAACATAAAAAAGCTGCCCTTGATGCCAAAAAGGGCAAAGCATTTACGGCGGTCATCAAGGAAATTACCGTCGCTGCGAGAATGGGAGGCGGGGATCCGGCAGCCAATCCCCGGCTGCGGGCAGCCATTGCTAATGCCAAAGCCGTGAATATGCCTCAGGAGAATGTTATCCGGGCCATCAAGAAAGGCACCGGAGAGCTCCCGGGAGTAACTTACGAGGAAGTTACCTACGAGGGGTATGGCCCAGGCGGAGTGGCGATGATACTTGAGACCATGACTGATAACAAAAACCGTACGGTAGCGGAAATGCGCCATATTTTCTCAAAGCATAACGGCAACCTCGGCGAAAGTGGCTGTGTGGCTTGGATGTTTGACAAAAAGGGCCTGATCGTGGTCGATGCGGACAAGGCTGATGAAGACAAGCTGATGGAAATCGCCTTGAATGCCGGAGCCGAAGACATGAGGCGAAATGACGACGTGTTCGAAATCATCACCCTGCCGGAAGATCTGCACACGGTGCGGGAGGAGATCGAAAAGCAGGGGATTGAGATCGCGAGCGCTGAAGTCAGTCGGATTCCCAAAACTACGGTTAGACTAGAAGGCAAATCAGCCGAGCAGATGATCAAGCTTATGGAACAGTTAGAAGATCATGACGATGTGCAGCACGTCTTTGCCAACTTCGACATCCCGAATGAGATCATGGAGCAGCTTGGCCAATAGGCCTCATCAAGATGAGGCGGGAGAAGCCTGAAAAAGCCCCTTAGGGCTTCAAGGAAATGACAAAAGATGCGGATTATGGGCATTGACCCGGGTATTGCCCATACCGGCTATGCAGTGATCGACAGCCAAAGCCAAGAGTTGTCTCTCTGTGAGGCTGGTATTATCACTACCTCATCGAAAATCAATTTCGCCGAGCGTTTGAGAAAAATTGGCAACTCGCTACAAGAGCTGATTGAAAAATATCAACCTTCTGAAGCCGCGGTCGAAGACATTTTTATAGCCACCAGCCCACGGCTGGCTCTGAAGCTGGGTGAGGCTAGAGGAGTAGCTATATATGTAGCCACGAGGTGCCAAGTGGCCATATATGAATACACTGCCTTGCAGGTCAAGGAAGCTATTGTTGGCTATGGGAGGGCAACCAAGGATCAGGTCAGGCGGATGGTTCAGACCCTCCTCAACCTCAAGGAGCTGAAAGTTCACAATGATGCCTCGGATGCTCTGGCCGTCGCTATCTGTCACTGCCACTCATCGGGCCTGCGGCGGCTGCTTTCAAATCTTGCCCTCCAGGGCGAGGCGGGCAAGGTACCAAAAGACCCATCAAAAAAGGCTTATGATTCATGATCGCCTATCTGCACGGAGAGCTCAAGACCAAAAGCAGCGAGCAGATCGTCATTGATATCCACGGCGTCGGCTACCTGGTGTTCATCCCCCTGTCCACCTTCTACCAACTGCCCGAGGTGGGGAAAGAGGTCAGATTGTTTATTTCCACTGTCATCCGTGACAGCTCATGGCAGTTATTCGGCTTCTGCTCGATTGAGGAAAAAGAGCTTTTTGAGCTGATGCTAGGGGTGAGCAAGATCGGCCCTAGATTGGCCAGAAATATCCTCTCTCATATCTCTGCTGAAGAACTGCGATTAGCCATCCTGTCCCAAGATGTAGCTAGAGTGCGGTCTGTTCCTGGCATCGGTGATAAGACTGCCCGAAGGCTTATTCTGGAGTTAAAAGACAAGGTATTCCCAAAAAGAGAGAATGCTAACTCCATAACGGCTGCTGGATCGACAGGCCAAAAGCAGACCACAGAAGGGGAAGAGGCTAAGCGGCCCGAGGTGTGGCTATCGGATCGCGACAGGGTAGCCAGCGATGCCGTCGAGGCCCTGATCAGCCTGGGATACAGCCGGCTACAGGCCGAGCGGGCCGTCAATCAGGTCTTCTTTGGCGCTGGAGAGCAGCTTTCGATCGAAGAGCTAATCAAGAAGGCGCTCAACAGACTAGCTGGGTAATACCCCAAATGGGATAAATTTTTATTATGCTAAACACCAAAGAGATTGAAAAACGAATCATCAGCGCGGAGTTGCGCGGCGAGGACCTATCTCTTGATCTCAGCCTTCGGCCTCAAAACTTTCAGGAATATCTAGGGCAGGAGCGGGTCAAGGGAAACCTTCAGGTCTTTATTCAGGCAGCCAAAAGGCGCTCTGAGGCCCTCGACCATTGTCTTTTCTACGGGCCACCCGGCATGGGCAAGACCTCACTTGCCTACATCATCTCCCGCGAAATGGGCACTAACCTGCGGACAACATCTGGGCCAGTGATCGAGCGGCCCGGAGATCTAGCTGCGATTTTGACCAATCTCAAAGATCTTGATGTCCTGTTCATTGATGAGATTCACCGGCTTCCGGCCGCAGTGGAAGAGATTCTCTATCCAGCTATGGAAGATTTCAAACTGGACATTATCATCGGCCAAGGACCGAGCGCCCGATCAATCAAGATTGACCTTCCCCGATTTACCTTAGTGGCGGCCACTACCCGAGCCGGACTGCTTACCTCCCCCTTGCGAGATCGCTTTGGAGTTATCAGCCGCCTTGAGTTTTACTCTCCGGCAGAGCTACAGGCTATTGTCCTGCGGTCAGCAAGAATTTTAAACATTCAGATCGATCCTGATGGAGCGATGGAAATCGCCAGACGATCCCGGGGCACCCCACGAATTGCCAATCGGATCCTCAAGCGGGTCCGAGACTTTGCCCAGGTCAAGGCCGATGGCCGGATCAGCCGGGAAATTGCTGATCAGGCCCTTGAGATGCTCGAAATAGATAAGGCTGGGTTTGATAAAATGGACCGGCTACTTCTGCTTTCGATCATTGAAAAATTTGGCGGCGGACCGGTTGGTCTTGAAACCCTGTCAGCGGTAATCAATGAGGAAAAGGACACTATTGAGGATGTCTATGAGCCATACCTTCTCCAGGAGGGGTATCTGCAGAAAACCCCCCGAGGTCGAGTGGCCACAGCCTTGGCCTATGAGCATTTCGGCCTAAAGAGGAAGGATGTGCCGTGATAAACGAAGAAATATGAGCAAAGAAATGAAGTAGGGGATATCTGGGTTGACATCTTTAGTCAGCAATGTCCTCTCCAACAACAAGGTAAGGTTTTCTATGGACGAGGCTAAGTGCAATGAAATAACTAAGGCTGAGCGCAGGGAAGAAAAAGAAAATCCCAAGAGTGCGGCCAGAGTAGTTCTTTTTCTCCTTCTCTCGACCCTGCTTGGCATCCTAGGCGGGCAGCTCCTGGGGACAGTGCTAGTTGCGGCCAGCAATCATCAGCTCATGACCGAGCAAGAGTCGATTGCCCGTCTTGGGTATTTAGCTATCCCAGGCCGCTTTCTGTATCAGGAGATGACAGCCAAATCCACCTATCTGGCTGGTGGTATTTTCTTTGCCCTGTCGATTGGGCTTGGCTGCGGATTCTTCTGGGGGCTCATCCTGTGGATTTTCTCTCTATACCGAAAAAGGTGGCACCACTACCTACGGCTCCTTCCTATCGTTATTATGTCTGCCGTCTTGATCTGGCAGGGAAGAGGCACGGACAATAAGGTCCTCATTTTCCTTCTCCTCTTTCCCCTGACTATCTACGCACTCTCTTTCCCTCTGCTGGCCAAGGCTAGGATTAGGCTATCCGATGTTGGCAGATATGGATTTCTCTTTGTGATCTTTTCCATACTCCTTTGGGTAACCTTTCGGCAACTTGATTTTATTGACATCCGAGACCGAATTCTGCTGCCGAGCAGGGTAGGGCGCCAAATTGATGAGTTCTACTATCGCTATACCCTTTATCCGGCTCGTCTGGTTCAACCACTCTGCTACCGACTCCAGAATGCTATAGCGATAGATCATGAACGATTCCCCAGGGAGCGGCTCTTGGCCATACAGTCAGCCTTGAGAGCGCAGGACTGGTTTGTGGTCCCAAGTGACTTAAATGGCCATTTGCAGGCCGCACTTAGCTACAGCCAGGCCCAGGATGAAATTCTGTTTTACTGGAGCAAAGAGCAGCCCGTGAAAAATAGCTGGATGCGCCAGGCCAATCCCATCTACCGTATCTCTTGGCAGGAATTTATAAAAGAGCCATCAAAACATCTCGAAAAGTATAGCCTAGCTGCAGATACCTATCTGCTGCTGCGAACAGGGTGCGGGATAGGCCTATTTTTCATTCTCCCTCTGGCCGCTGCTTTTTTCCTGTTTGTCGGCTGTATATGGTTAATCAGGCAAGCGCTTTTACTGGCCGAGATCAAGTTAGGGAGGCTGAAAGAAACTGCCCTTGCCCTGGGAATCATTCTGACGCTGTTCCTGGCGATCAATGCCCGCTTTAAGGTAAAATCTAGGCTCCCTGAATCCCGCTTTGGATTGTGGCAAATAGCCAGGGCACGAGAGCCGGGTGATAGGATCGGCGCTCTCAAGCGGCTCAATGACACACTCGATGCTCAAAGCTGCCGTGCTCACCAGGAGGATATCGCTAACCTGGCCAGAGATAAAAATCCAGTAGTGCGGAGATTGGCAGCCAAACTACTTGACAAACTGGCAGGCTCAGAAGAAGAGTGGGCTTTTTCCCTCCTGCTTTCACTCCTTGAGGATTCAAACATCAATGTCGTCTACACGGCTGCTGAGTCTGTTAGTAAGTATCCTGGCCAGCGAGCCAAAGATCTTCTGCTCGATATCCTGCGCACTAACCGGCCCTGGTATCTAAAGATGAAGGTTTACTGTGCGCTCAAAGAAAAAGGCTGGCAGCAATGATGATCAGCCAAAAGGCGGATCAAGAGCCGCTTTGCCAAGAGCCGGGCTGCTCAAGCAAAGCTGGCTGCCTGCGGTCAGCCCTGTCTATCCCTTCTGCTTTGTGCCTCCTTGTTCTGATCGTTTTGGTCGAAATCGGAGGCAGCCGCCTCTTCTCTCGCCTTCTGCTTGTGGCAGCCAATGGTGAGGCACTCTGGGATGAGGAACTGTGGCTCACGGCTCTACTTAGGCTCATTGACCTTGGTCTCATTATGCTCTTTGCCTTTCGGTCCGAATACGGGATATCAGCCATTGGGATCAGACCGAAAGAGTGGCGGCGTGGAATACGCACAGGGCTTGCCTGGAGCTTTGTCTTTGGCCTGACGGTTATGCTCATCTGGGCTATCGCCTTCTTTGCCTTCCGGGTCAATTTCGGCCAACTCCTAATTTTCTCTCCTTATCCCTTCTCCTTTTGGCTGCTCCTTTTGGTCGGGGGGACCTTTGCCCCAATGGTTGAGGATTCCTTCTTTGTTGGCTGTCTGTATAACTCTCTTCGCCGAAAGCTCTCTCCCCTGTGGGCTATCTTGGGAGTCTCTCTGCTGTTTGCTCTGCTCCACAATGTCCGGGGTATTCCAGCTACTCAGTTTATCGGCGGCCTAATCTTTACCCTAGCCTTTGAATCCTCTGAGAATCTCCTGACCCCGATCATCATCCATATCTTAGGTAACTGCGCCCTCTTCACTCTAGCCTACTCTGCCTGGATCAGGGGAATAATGATCAGGTAGAGACCTCTGCTGTTCAAGCCCTGACCTTCCCGATAGACAGGATTTATTTCACCGATAAAAAAGCAAAAGGCAGCTCTACTTACTGATCAGCATCAATAGTTATTAATTACAATATGATAGCTAAATAATACATGATAGCTAAATAACTACTTATTACTACCGGACACATTTTATATTCCGGTTTTGTATGTGTGCCTTCTAAGTGCAGTCATTTCATATCATTCCCGCATAGGTGGGAATCCAGAGGGTTGCTGCAACCATACATGGATTACCACTTTCGCGAGAATGAGGATAAAAGTGTCGGGTAGTGAAAATAAATACCCCAAAAGTAGGGAATTTTGGTAAGCCTGTACTTTTTCAGGCTCACAGGGCATAAGTTATCCCCGCTTATTTATATTTTTATATTTATATAGGAGATTTAATAGCAAATCATAATGATTATCCAAAAAAGAAAACAACAGCAGGAGATTTCCGGCAGCTTTCAGGATAAGGAAAAGAAAACTTGGGATAGTTCGAATATCTTCAATCGGCTAGGCTTACTGATCATTGGTGTTGCGGCCATTGCGATCTTGCTGATCCTGTTTTCATTCTATTCCTATGAAAAAAGAGCTGGAGAGAGGCGCTTGGTCAAAGATGGCTTTAGCCTGTGCAGCCTGATCGCTGATCTCATTCAACATGAGTTTCAAATGGAGACCCAAAAGCGCAACCTTAATCTGCTCGACTATGTGGTCAGGGAGAAGGGAATAGTTTACTGTCTGGCTGAAGATGCCGAAGGGGAGACTCTTGTTCGTCTCGGCAGACAGATGCCCGAAGAGGGCTGCAAATTCAAGGCAGAGAATAATCAGCAGGCTGAACACCTGCTGACTCAAAAGCGCCTTGAAAACCAAAACGGCGAGGTTATCTACGAATTCTCAAAGCCAATTTACCGTGAGGGGAAGAGAGCTGGCCTGGTCAAAATCGGGCTGGCCCTATCTGATTATGTACACTTTAACCAGGAGATAGGCTTTCTCTTTGGCGGGATTGCTCTTTCGATTTTCGGGCTGGTATTTCTCTTCTATTATCTGCTAAAGAGGCTTTTTTCTCCACTGCATCAAATAAACTGCCAACTGAAGCGGATAATCACGGGAGAGGAGGAATTTCCAAAAATAGAGATTTCTTTCCGTGGCGAGATCGGGCAAATAGCCCAGCAGCTGAATCATGTGCTCTCAACCCAAAACATGAAAAGCCGCAGGCAGGAGGAGATTAATGCTGAGCTAGAAATATCAAACAAGGTCCTGCTCTATGAAAAGATCAGGCTGAGGGCTATTCTCGATAACCTGAATATAGGGATTATTGTCATTGATACTACTGGCAGAACCATTTTGGCTAACAAGCTTGCTGGCCACTTCTTGAGGGAGAAGCTCCAGGATTACCTAGGCAAGCCCTGGAAAGATTTTCTCCATGACCATGAGCCAGACCTGGTTCCGGTTTTTACCAGGTTTTATGATAAGGGGAATATCTACGGTCATGATTCTGTGGAAATCCAAAAAAACGAAGGGAGCAATCTGGCCATATTTCACCACACCTGCTCATATCTACTAAATGGAGAGGATAGCCCGCTAGGCTTTCTCTGGATGATCAGCGATATCACCTCGCAAAAGCAGTCAGAGCTGTCAAAGTATGAATTTGTAAATCATGTGGCCCATGAGCTCAAGACTCCGCTCAATACCTTGGTATCTTATAGTGAGATGCTCCTTGAGGGGGAGGTAAATGATGAGCAAACCAAACGGGAATTTTTCAATAGCATCAACGAGGAGGCTATCCGTCTGTCGCGGCTGATCAATAACCTGCTCAACATATCAAAGATCGAGATGGGATGCCTGAAGATCAACCGAACGCTTATCAAGGTGGATAAACTGCTACGGGATTGCTATCAGACCGTGCGGGCTCAAGCCTTGAATAAAGGGATCGACTTTACGATGGATCTGGATGATAAAATGCCTAATCTGCTCTTGGATAAGGACCTAATCGAGGTAGCTATCTTGAACCTCCTGACCAATGCTATCAAGTATACTCCAGCCACGGGCAAAGTTACCTTGCAGGGAATCGTTGAGGAGGAGAGCGTTCTGATTAGGGTTACTGATTCAGGCTACGGAATTGCTGAAGATGAGCTCAACCATATCTTTGATAAGTTCTTCCGGTCAAGCAAAGAAGAAATCAAGAAAGAGCAGGGAACTGGCTTAGGCCTATCTTTGGCCATGAATATAGTGCAATTACATAAAGGCGACATCAAGGTGGAGAGTAAATGGGGAAGCGGCAGCTCTTTTACCATCATCCTGCCCAAGGAAGAGGTTTATATTTGAGAGGGGAAGAGAGGAGCTTGAAATGGGAGCGGAAAAGAAAAAAGTGCTGATTGTTGATGATGAGCCTTATGTCATTCGGGTAGTAAAACTGAAGCTTGCTAATGCGGGCTATGAGGTTATTACTGCCTCTAATGGCCTTGAGGCTCTCCAGAAGATCGAGGCCATGAGACCCGATGTTGTAATCAGCGATGTCAATATGCCTAAATTGGGCGGCAAGGAGCTTTGCCTGCGAGCCATTCCCTTCAAACAAGAGCAAGGGTTTCTGACTATTGTCATTACCTCAAGCATTGACAAGGCTGACCGTGATTGGGCCCAATCGCTGGATAAGACCGTATTTCTCGAAAAACCATTTAGCCCTAAGGAACTGCTGAAAATCATTGACCAATATTGCGGCTGAGCACATTATGGAAAGACTCCGATTATCCGAAGAAATATTTTCTCGACTCGATCTTGCGCCCCTATTTAGCCTGCTAAAACGCGGGCAAAAATTCTTAAACCAAGATCTTGAGTTACGAAACTCTAAAGGAGAGGTTGTCTTATCCTGCCCTAAGTCGCAGATCCCTATGCTTAGCGATCAAGAATATTGCGATCTTCTCCAGAGGGAACTAAGCCAGGGGAGGATACAGCAAATCAGTCTTGATCAAAGCCACCTTCTGACCGCAGTGCCGATTCTGAAAGATGACTACTTGATGGGGGCTCTGCTTGGTTGCGGTCGACAAGATACGGGCGCAGGCTCAAGAGCAGGAGGAGATAGCCTAAGGCTGGCCAAGTATAAGCAAGCTAAGGATCTGGATTTGAAGATTTATCAGCATCTGGCAGACATGATCGCCAAAGAATGCCTCACTCAGCTTGAGATCATGAGCCTTTCGGAAGAGCTGGCCAGCCGATATGAGGAGCTGAACCTATTTTATGATGTGGGACAGTGGCTTAGGGGGGTTCAGGAATCAGATGAGAGCATCCAGTTAATTATTGATAAAATTAGCGATACCCTTGAGGTTGATCATAGTTTCATCAGCCTTCCCAGCAAAAACATCTTGACTATGAGCGGATGTTTTGAAAGCTGGGAAAATAATGGTGGCGCCAGAAGCCACCTTGAGCGCTTAGGGAATGATCTTCTGAGCAGTCTGGTCAATGATGATTTTATTATCTGCGACCAGATTAACAGCCGCGGGCTCTTAAAGGCCCATTTCCCCTATCCTGCCGAGGTGAGTCTAATAGCCGTTCCGGTAAATATGAGCAGCCTTCGCCAGGGAGTCCTTGGAGCTTTCTTTCTGCATGATGAGCCGCGAGGGAAGAAGTTTACGGCCAGCGACGTGCGGCTTCTTCAGTCCATGGCTGAAGTTATTTCCATCCTGCTTAGCAATACCGAGCTTTATCATAATCTGAAGACCTTTCTGGTGAACGTAGTCAAGTGTCTTGTCTCGGCTATAGAAGCCAAGGATATGTACACCCGTGGGCACTCCGAGCGGGTCAATCATATCTCGATGCTGATCGCCGAGCATATGAATCTGCCCCCCGCGGTCAAAGAAAGTCTCAACTGGGCCTCTATTCTTCACGACATCGGCAAGATCGGCATTCCAGAAAAAATTCTGACCAAACCGGGCAAGCTGACCGATGAAGAATATGCCGAGATTAAGAAACATCCCGAACGAGGCTACGTTATCCTCAAGCCTATTCAGGGATTTCAGTCATCTTTGGACGGTGTGCGCTTCCACCAGGAGCGGTATGATGGGCACGGCTACCCCCAGGGGCTAAAAGGGAAGGATATCCCTTTGAGTGCCCGCATCATTGCTGTTGGTGATACCTATGATGCCATAACCAGTGATCGGGCCTACCGGCAGGGCCGCTCTCATCAGGAAGCTGTGGCTGAAATCAAAAGAGTCGCAGGAACACAACTCGACCCAGATATTGTCCGGGTATTTTTGGAGGTGGCCGAATCCCATAAGGAAGAGTTGCTGAAACTGGAGCGACAAACAGAAGGAGGGGGAGTAGGATGAAAATTAAAGAAACCAAGTTGGGCCTGATTTCCATTCTCTCTCTGGTTGGGCCTCTGGTCGAGGAGCACACCGGCCTCCTGAGAGAGAGGCTGGAGCGGTGCCTCAATAGCGGTGATATCCGGGTACTCATTGATTTAAAAGAGGTTCCTCTTATTGATAGCGCTGGGCTTGAGCTCTTATGGGATGCTCTCATGAAGTTTCGCAAGGTAAACGGCAGCTTAAAACTGGCTCAGGCTAGCCCACTGGTCATGGATATCCTTTTGGCTACCAGGATGAGTAATACCTTTGAAATCTTCTCTGATCAGGAAAAGGCGTACCGGAGTTTCCTATGAGGGCAATCAATGGGCTGCGAAGAAAAAAACTTGGAGAATGTCTGGTTGAAGCCGGATTAATCAGTAAAGATCAACTGGATGATGCCTTGAGGATCCAAAAAGAGACCGGCAAGAGGCTTGGCCGGATACTCCTTGAAAAGAAGCTCATTTCCGAAGAAGCACTGGATACGATCCTCAGCGAGCAGCTTGGCATACCCCATGTGTGGCTGCGCAAGGGGCTCATTGATCCCAAGATTGTTAATATTATCCCGCAGGATAAGGCCAGACTTTACCAGGTTATTCCTATGTTCAAGGTCAAAAACACACTCACTGTGGCTACGGCTGATCCGCAAGCCATTTTCGTTTTTGACACCCTGGCCAAGATGACCGGCTGTCAAATCAATCCGGTAGTTTGCCGAGCTGATGATATCCTGGCCGCGATCGATGAGTATTATCAGGAACGGGAGCATGTTCAGGTGGATGACTTTCTGGCTGATCTTGAAGAGGCTGACCTACAGCTTGTGGAAAACCCCCTGGACAAGGATTATCAGAGCATCTCGGCTCAGGCCGAGGACAGCCCGATCATCAACCTGGTTAACATGATCATCCTCAAGGCGGTTCAGGATGGAGCCAGTGATATTCACCTTGAGCCGGACCGAAACAAGTTTCGGGTACGCTACCGGATCGACGGCGTACTGTATCAGGTAATGACTCCACGGGCTGATCTTTTTCCAGCCGTCATCTCCCGGCTGAAGATCATGGCCAATCTGGATATTGCCGAACGCAGACAGCCGCAAGATGGCCGTATTCAGATCAAGGCCGAAGGCAGGATGATCGACCTTCGCTTCTCCTCACTTCCAGGTATTTTGGGTGAGAAGGTGGTCCTGCGAATTCTGGATCGCAAGAGAGCCATTCTTGATATCAATCAACTTGGTTTTGATCCCGATCAGCTCAGACGATTCAAAAAAATACTCAAAAATACCTTCGGTCTGATCCTGGTTACCGGACCAACAGGCAGTGGCAAGACCACCACCTTGTATTCTGCGCTTAACTTTCTCAACACCATGGAAAAAAATATCGTTACCATTGAAGATCCGGTTGAATATCATATGGAGATTATCAACCAAAACCAGACCAATGAGGCCATTAACCTAACCTTTGCCCGCATCCTGAAGCACACCCTGAGGCAGGATCCAGACATCATCATGGTTGGGGAAATCAGAGATCGGGAGACGGCTGAAATCGCCATCCAGGCCTCGCTGACCGGACATCTGGTCTTGTCAACTCTCCACACCAATGATAGCCCAGGAGCCATTACCAGGCTGTTAAATATGGGTATTGAATCCTGTCTTATCTCCTCATCCCTGACTGCGGTTTTAGCCCAAAGGTTGATTCGCAAGGTCTGTCCTGAATGCCGAACCCTCTACTATCCCCACAAGAATATTCTCGCCTCACTCGGCTGGGAAGAAGAGAAGAATCTACAATTGGCAAAAGGCGAAGGCTGTCCTGCCTGCTACGATTCGGGCTATAAGGGACGGATAGGCATATACGAGCTCCTTGAAATTGATGCTGATTATCAGCGTCTCATCCTTGAGAATGCCGGAATTAACCAGTTTCGGGAGTTGATGGTCAAAAAGGGAGAGCGAACGCTGAAGGATGAAGGCTTAAAGAAAGTCAAAGAGGGAATCAGCACGATTGAAGAGGTCAACCGGGCAGTATTGATTGGGGATTGATTCTATGGCGGTAAGCATCAGTCAACCAAAGCTAAAAATAAAAGAGAAAAGCTCACAAAAACCTAAGGACCTGTTTTCCTCGCTCTCCTGGAGCAGGCGGGTAAAGGGGAAAGAACTGATGCTGTTTACTTCTCAAATGTCGCTCATGCTGGAGACAGGCAATCCCTTAAATCGTGCTCTTGGGGTCATGGTCCCTCAGATTCAAAATCCTTACTTCAAAGAGATCATTGAAAAAATTCTGGAGCAGATCGAATCAGGCCAGCTCTTTTCTGAGGCGCTGGGGAAATATACCAAGGTCTTCTCCCCTCTCTTTATCAGTATGATCAGGGCTGGAGAAAGCGGCGGCCTGCTCAAGCAGATGATGAAACAGCTAGCCGACTACTATCGACAGCGAGAAGAGTATATCAGCGCGATCCGAAAGGCCCTGACCTATCCCATCATTCTAATGGCCTTCTCCATTTTAGTCGTCTTTTTTGTCATTGCCTATGTTTTCCCCAAGCTGGCCATATTCCTAGAGGGGAAGGAAGCTCTTTTGCCCTGGAGTACCCGTCTGCTCATGGGATTGAGTCATCTGCTGAAAAATTACTGGTATCTCATCTTCCTGGGGCTAGCAGCCTTGGCTTTTGGGATCAGAGCCTTGGGGAAGAATCAGAAGGCGGTGGCCTTTTTTGAACGACAGCAAATGAACATCCCTATTGTTAACCGGATGCTGATCCAGTTCTATACCTCTCACTTTCTGTCAACCCTGGGATTTCTAATGAGCGCTGGAGTGCCCCTTCTTGACGGACTTTTGATCACCAGGTCCCTGGTCCGAAATGCCCTATACCGCAACTTCATTCAGGAGTTGATCGAAAGTGTAGAAAAAGGAAAAGGGTTTTCTCCTCCTTTCCGAAAGCAGTCATTTCTGCCTGCGGCCGTCAAGGAAATGATCCAGACTGGAGAGGAAACCGGCAGTCTAAACCAGGTTATTATTCGCCTCGGAGAGCATTATAGTCAGGAGTTTCGGAAAGGGATGGAGTCATTCTGTGCCATCCTTGAGCCAGTGATCATTATCTTTATGGGAGTTTTGGTCGGCATCATTGTTTTATCAATTATTATCCCGATCTTTCGCCTGTCGAGCGGAGCACATTAGGAGGTGGTTAGATTAAGCTTACTGATTTGAGATTAAGCTTACTGATTAGAGAAAAGTCAAGGCATAGAAAAATGATTCGATAAAACCTGTCAAATTAATTTTTAAGGAGAAGATACTATGATGAGAAACCACAAACCCTTGGGGAAAAGATTTTGGTTAAGTGATAATGGCTTTACCCTGATTGAGCTGTTGATGGTGGTTATTATCCTTGGGATCTTAGCTGCGGTGGTTATCCCTCAATTTTCATCTTCATCCGAAGATGCCAAGGTATCGGCCTTAAAATCAAATCTAAACAGCATCCGGGGAGCCCTTGAGCTCTACTACGTCCAGCATAATAGCACCTATCCCGATCCCAATAATTTTACAGACGCTCTTCTAAAGTACACGGATCAGAGCGGAAATGTAAGCGAAACCAAGGATGAAACTCACAAATATGGTCCTTATCTCAAGCAGGGATTTCCCAAAAACCCGATTCCTCAGAACGAAGCCAAAGCAGATCAGGTTGAGATTGATACTACTACCTCAACCATTGGTACGGTTTCCGCGACTGAAGATGCTGATGCTGCCGGCTGGAAATATGTAGCCAAGACTGGTGAGTTCATTGCTAATCATCCCGACTATGACCAATATTGAGATCGGGTATAAGGGTGCACCCCTTATTTAATGCCTACAAGTAATGCATACAAGAAAGTGGATTCCTGCTTTGGCAAAAGTTACGATTTATCGTGGATCGCCTACACTGCCTTGTGGATCTTGCGGCTTTACCCTCTTGGAGCTCCTTTGGGTATTGTTCATCCTGGCTATTTTGCTGTCAGCGGTAGGGCCACAATTTTCAGGAGCCATGTTTCAGATGGCATTGGAAAAAAAGGCCAGTGAGATCTTCATGGCTTTGGCCTGGGTCCAGCAGCAGGCTATCAACCAAAATACCACCTTAGGCCTCTTTTGCGATCTGACCGAAGGACGCCAGAAGGTTACCTGCTACCGGGCCATAGGGTATGATTCGCAAGGGCAGCCGATTATTGATCCCAATAATGTGCTCAGGAATCCTTTAACCCAAAAACCCTACTTGATCACCATTAATCAGGAGGAGTTATCTCACGATGCCAAGCTGACTGAGGCTAATTTCGGAGGAAACTCGTGGGTAGAATTCAATTCCCTTGGAGAGCCAAACCAGCAAGGCCGAATTACCCTGGCTGGAGCCTCATCCGCTCAGACTATTGTCATCAGTCGGATCGGCAGGCTAAGGTTTGAATAGCCCCAGGCAATATACAATTATGTTAGGCATTATCTATAATATAAACGTGATGCTTATGATCTTATTGATGTTATTGATATTTATGATGATATTTATAAGATGAACAGCCAGTATCTATATCAGCATCAGCAGGGGTTTTCACTCCTTGAGGTGGTTTTGGCCATGACCATTCTCTCCCTGGCTATGATACCAATAGCTAAGAGCCTTTCTGGGAGCCTGAATATCGGCTTTGATGGTCAGCGGCTCGCTAGCCAATGCTATCTTGCCCAGGCTAAGATGGAGGAGATCCTAGCCCAGGAGTTTGATCTTATGGCTAACGCCAGCGGCACTGAGATTTTGGGGGTGAATATCCCCTGGCAGGTAACGGTTTCCCTCTATGATGGAGATGGAGACTCGATTGGGGAGCCAGACTTAAAGTATATCCGGCTCAAGGCAGGAGATATCCAGCTTGAGACCCTAAGATTTAGGGCTCTCTAGGGCTTTAATTATGTGGCGCCAGGTGCGCAGGTGGGAGAAAAATGCCGGTCTGACCCTGCTTGAGCTGCTTGTGGCCATGAGCATTATGTCGCTTCTGGCCGGGGTAACTTCAAGGGTTCTGGCCACAGCCTTAGAATCATGGGATTACAGCCGGCATCAAAGTGAAGCCATGCACAGTGTCTGCTGGGCGATGGACCATATCTTGAGTCGGGCAAGATCATCAAACCGCATCCTGCTGCCGCTAAAGAGTGTAGGCTCAAATCAGCCTAAGCAGGTATTGGCCTTTTCAGCTATGATCGACACCGATGGAGATGGCCGGATTGATGAGGATCCAGGGGCGGATATTACTGCTGATGGCGCAGCGGGAATTTTGGGCATCGACGACGATGCTGATGGCCGCATTGATGAGACTACTGCCAGGGACGATGATGAGGATGGATTTTGGCTTCTGTGGTGGCTGCGGGTAGATGAGGATTGGATAGATGGATTGGACAATGACGGCGATGGCTTCATTGATGAGGATTGGCCCGCAGATATAAACAATGACGGTTATCCAGGGATAGCTGGTAAGGATGATGATGGCGATGGGTTAATTGATGAAGGTGATTTCAAAGATGATGATGAGGATGGCCTGATCGATGAGGATCCGGTTGAGTATTGGGTCTATTATCTTGATCTCAACGGGAATTTAATGGAAAGGTATTATACTGGCGGACAGCCTGAGATTATCCTGGAGCGAGTAACCACCTTTCAGGTTACCCGCGCTGAATCAGGCAGCGGCGCTTCTGGTTTCAGTCTGGTCCTCGGGGTATTAACTCCCGATGGGGAGGAAGTCGTTATGAGAGCCAGCATCTATCTCAAGGGTATCGGCAGGTGAGGAAAGAAAACCTCTTTGTCCGTGAATCAAGATTAAAAAATCAATCCGGCTTTGCTCTGGTCATGGTCATGACCACTGTTCTTATCCTTGAGCTTATCTGCTTTTTTCTAGCCCAAACTAGGGGCGTTCAGACAAACGCGGCCTTCAACCGAATCCAGAAATTGAAGGCTCGGTATCTAGCCGAAGCTGGCCTTGCTCATGGACTGTGGCGGCTTGAGAATAACCCGGACTGGAGAGTACAAATGGCTGATATTCCCTTGGGGGACGGCTCCTACACGGTTTCTTTCTCCGAGGATACGCTTGGGCGAAAAATAGTGATCGACAGCCAGGCTGGGGTTGGCGGGGCCAAATCCAGCGCCCGCAGAACCGTTCATTGGCTGGTGATCCAGCCGCCCTATACCAGCGATACTAAAGAGGCTGATACCTACATTAAAGAGGGTGAGCCGGATACTGTTTTTGACGACAAGAGTGATCTCCTCCTAGACAGCGAGGAAGGTGGTGGGAAAAGATGTCGCACCCTGGCTCGGTTCAACTTCAGCAAATGCTCACTCCCTTCTGATGCCAAGATCGTGTCAAGCTTTTTCTCAATGTATCTTTATCAGATACCAAAGGAAGGTTTTATCCCTGATATCTATCGGATTCACCGGATTATCCAAGATTGGCTGCCCCATGAAACAACCTGGAAAGAACGAAATAAAAATCTGCACCTTGCCTGGTCAGCCCCAGGCGGTGCTTTCGATCCAAGCTATGAAGATAGCAAAATCTTTACTGCCCTAGGCTGGCAAAGGTGGCGAACCACAAACCTGGTTCGCTTCTGGCTGAAATATCCAGCCCAAAACTATGGCCTTATCTTGGAGACAGATATCCGGGCAGGAAATAATGAATATAAATTCCGCAGCAGCAGCTATTCGGATAACCCTACCCTTCGGCCCAAATTAGTCATCTACTACCTAGACTCAAGGAGGCCTTGATGATAGGCGCAAGGGCTACCTATTCAGCCATCGGCCTTGACATTGTCCCAGACAGAATAAAACTTCTGCAACTAAAATGGCAAAAAGGGACTCTCTCAATCCAGGAGGCTGCCCAGGCTGAAGTTGCCCCACCGGCTGAGAAAATTGACGGCCAAGATAGGGCAGGGCTTAGCAGCGCGCTGAGAAAGCTTTTAGTCAAAGGTAAATTTAAAGGAAAGCAGACTATCGCTGCCTTACCAAATCATATGATTACCACTATCCCGATTCGATTCTCGCTCAAGGAAGGGGAGGATATGGATCAGGCTATTCTTCGGGAAGCCAACAACTACCTTTCTTTTCCCCTTGAGAAGGGGGTTATTGATTACCTCAATCTTCCCCTCAGTGAGCAAAGGTCATCAAAAGCCGCCCTGCTGATAGCCAGCAGAAGGGAGGATATAATAAGCTGCCTTGATCTGCTAAGAGAGGTGGGGCTTGATCCTTCGGTCATCGAGCCCCGCTACTGTGCGCTGTTTCGAGCAGTCAAATGGGCCCGGCAGGGAGAGCGCCTGCCGGATCAGTTCATCTTATCTGTAGAAGAAAATTGTACCATGTTCCTAACAGTAGTAGATGAGCAGATTTTGGTGGTACGGGAGATAGCCTGGGGGACAGGTGCTATCAGAGCACGAATGGGGAAAATATTGGGACTGGCTGGGGAAAAAGTGGATCGAATTCTCCACACAATTGGAGTAGATCCGGGAAAGTCGACTAGGTTAGACCAGGAGAGAGCCACCGGCTCCTTTTTAGATGAAGGTGAGCTTGGCCAGGTGATCTATGAGGTACTCAGTCCGATTCTGGAAGAACTCTGCCAGGAAATCCAAAAAGTCCTCTCATATTGTGTTTCCCTCATCCAACAGCGGGTAATTGACCGAGCAATCCTGCTCGGTGAGGGAGCCAAAATCCGCTTCTTAGACCGATTTATTCACCAGAGGACTGGAATTCAGGTCATGGCCCTACCTAGCATAGCACCGATCGGAGAATCAGCTTACCCTAACACCTTTTTCGATGTCGCTCTGGGCCTTGCCCTGCGCGGCATCAGGGAGGGTGTGCCCAGCCAGCCGCTAATCCTTCACGAGGACCTTTTGACCCATGCCCGGCTTCCATGAAATTAACCTAATTCCAACTGAGATCCTCACCCAAAGAATGATACGACAAAGGATTAGGAAGTGGTCTATCCTGCTTCTTTGCCAGATTATCTGCTTCTGTCTTCTGGGGACATCTTTTTATGGCTATCTAAAGAGGCTGGAGAGCCAGGCCGACACGCTTCGCCGACGCACTCGCCAGACCAAGCAGATAGAGAACAGGCTGCTTCTAGCCTATCAAGAGGTCAAAGAGCTCTTACAAAAACGGCAGGTCCTGCTCGGCAGATCACAAAACCAGTGCCTTGCGCCGGTTCTGTTCAATCTAGCCGAGGCTCTCGATCCGCATACCAAACTCTCTAGCCTCCAAATCGAAAGAGAAATAGTCAACACCCCCCAAAAAGAGATTCAAAATTACTATAGCCTTAAATTATCTGGCATAAGCCGATCTTACCAGAACCTTAGCACCTTTCTCCTCAATCTTCAGCAAAACCAATCCTTTCAGCAAATCAGGCTGATCAGATCGGATGGACATGAGCAGCAGAGCCCTTGGGTCAGCTTCGAGATAGCCTTAATCTATAAGCAGCAGGCAGGACAAAACCAAGCAGGGGCTGAAAAAGTGCTTTACCAAAAAGGCGCATACCATGCAACTGAATCAACGCCAGATTGATATTCTCTTTGCCGCCACAGGAGCGCTCATAATTATCGGCTATGTCTTACTGTTTCAGAGGCCGATAAATGCCAAACTCGGTGGGTTACGCTCTGAGATCAAAGAGATTTCGCTGAGTGCTGGTCCCTCGACAGAAATCATGGAATCGAAGTTGAACCAGCTAAATCAGATAAAAGCTAGCCTCAGTCAGGAAATTAAATTACTTGAGGCCAGATTCTCTCGCTCTGATCCCCTCTGGGACCTGATGCAAACCTTAAGCCGACTAGCTGAAGAAGCCGGCCTTGCCGTTGCTCTAGTGCAGCCTGAAGGAAAACCAGAAGCTGGCCAGAGCCAGCAAAATTCACTCCTTATCAGGCTAAGCGGCGATTTTCCCTCATTCTATCGCTTCCTGGCCAAGTTTGAAAAATCTACTCCTGGCCTGAAGGCAAATTCCCTGAAAATCGAAGCCCAACCCGATGCATCTCAACCTACTCAACCTACAGAAACTAAGTCGCGGCCCCAAACTCAACCTGATCAGCTCCAGCAGACCGAGGCTCTCCCGCCCATAATAAGCCAAACCGACTCTACCGAACTCTCCCAGCCTGCCGCCCATGATACTCGGCCCCCGGTGGCGGGGGAGAAATACCTGGAAGAGGTTCGATTTGATCTTCTCACCCTGCCCTCATCTAATGAGGTAGAAGAGGGGAGGTAAAGAGAAGTGAAAAATGAGATTATGAGAGATGAGATATAGAGATAAGATGAGATATAAAGATATAGGGTAAGTAAAAGATAAAGTGAAAGGCTAAAAAAATAAAAGGCTAAGAAGCAGAAAAGACAAGGAGAAATCTCAGCTCATGGACACAAAAATATCAAAATCAGACAGGATCAAGCTAACTATCCTGACGGCCATCTTGCTCGTGGTCCTGCTCTTTAACGGGAAAATCAAAGGAATTGTCGCTTCCTGGAAAACGCGGCTTCAGCAGGACAGGCAAACCCGATCTGCAACCTTCTCCGATGGGCCAAAAGGGGGCAGGGCGTCGCTTTCTGAGATCAGCCGAATCATCAGCGAGGAGCTTTCTATCCCACCCTTGGACCAAATACTTAAAGCTAATCAGGAATGGCCAGATAGGGTTGATCGTGATATTTTCAAATTTCAATCCTCAAGTAGCTATAGACAGCAGCCCGCAGCAGCTACAGCCACCAGAAGTGATGGCCCGCTAAAGAATCATAAGCAGCGAAACAGCGAAGAGCCTGCCCTGAGCTGGCCACAGCCCCCCAGACTTAAACTGGAGGCTACCCTAACCGGAGGAACCCCAATGGCCGTAATTAACGATCAGCCCATGATGCCAGGCCAAAGCATAATGGGCTATCAACTACGTGAGGTAAGGGACAAGGAGGTAGTTCTTTCAAAAAACGGCCGGGACATTATCCTGACCCTCGATCAGGAGGAATAATGAGTCCACGATCGCCAGATATGAATAAACGAACCATAGGTCTTATTCTGCTTACCATCGGTCTTTTTCTAATGATCGTAACCAGATCAAGCAAGGCTGAAGAAGGCCTACCTTTAACCCCGCAGGGGAAAGGCACGGACGATGGGGGAGAGTCATCTTCCCTCTACATCCGGGATATGGATATCAACACCTTGCTCAAGGCCCTGACCATAAAGCATAATGTTAACATCATCAGCACTCCTGAGGTTAGCGGCCGAATCAGCTTGAATCTTAAGCGGGCAAGCCTTGAGGATACCCTGACGGCTATTGCCAGGATTATGGGACTGACCTGGACCAAGGAGGGCTCAGTGTATATTCTCAGCCCTGAGGGTGGAAGTGGTGGGCCAGCAGCTCAAGAGAAGGCTAGCCGTAGCAGCCAGCAGGATGTTCAAAATAATAGCAAGCAGAAGGAAGAGCCCCAGGGTGAGAGAGAGGCTTCCAAATCGGTCAGAGTTTTTCGGATCAATTATGCTGATCTTAAGGAATTATCCAAGGTGATTCAATGGTCTTTGGAGCAGGCCAGAATCAGCGCCTATCCCCAGGAAGGAATGCTCCTGGTTGACGGCACAGAGAAAGAACTTAAAGCTGCCCAGCACCTGATCCAGTCACTAGATATTCCTCCCAAACAGGCTCTAATCGAAGCCCAGATCCTGGAGATTAACCTCAGTGATGATCTGGCCTATGGGATCGACTGGGGCGCTACCTTCTCTCAGGGGGAGAATACCGAGGGCAGGATCAACTCACCCGGAACGTGGCTTTCTCCCCCACCTCGCCCTGGGGATTCTTCTCCGCAATTCTTCTTTGGCATCAGCCGGCCTCATTTCTATCTCAAACTGAATGCCCTAGAAAAAAAAGGTAATGTAAAAACCCTGGCCAAGCCGCGCATCATGGTCCTTGATGGAAAGCCGGCCCAGATTCTCATCGGTGGCAAATTGGGCTACTATCTAACCACCTCGACTCAAACCAGTACCCTGCAAAGCGTTGAATTTCTGGATATCGGTATTCAACTCCAGTTGACTCCCCATATAACTGAAGATGGCAACATCCTGATGGATATCCACCCTGAGGTAAGCGACGGGTCGCTAAGTAGCGGATTGCCGCAAAAGACTACTACCTCAGTTACCACCTCGATTATGGTTAAGGCAGGAGAGACTGTTTTTATCGGCGGACTGATCCGCAATTCAGAGATAAAGGCTCGAGAGCGGCTCCCTCTGCTGGGAAAAATCCCGATCCTAGGAGCTCTTTTCTTTTCCAAATCCTCGACCCAAAACCAGAGGAAGGAGCTGGTTGTCCTCCTAACTCCACAGCTGGTTACTGCCGCACAGTCTATTATTACGGATAAAGAACATAGCCCAAGTCCTCAGAATCATCAAGATCAGAATCATCAAGATAGCCAAAATCATCAAGGCAGTGGGCCGCGGCCGAATAAAAAGTTACCAGAAGGGACAGACAATAACCAGAACACTAACAGTCAGGGGAAAACACAGGAAGAGGTCAAAGATGATGACGGCAGCAGATATAGGGAAAACACCCCCCAGCCTGAAAAGAAGCCGGCAGAAAACAAAAAACTTAAAAAATCACCCCAAAAGCTTGATCTCTGGCTAGGGGAGATGACCTAAGGGGCTATCCTTACTTAAAAAATCTTTCATGATCCTTACGCCAGGCTGCCCCCTGAGGTCGGCTCTTTCTCCGCTGCTGCGGGAGAGATTTGGAAAGACAGGGTAAAGGTAGTCCCCTGATTCGGTACACTTTCAACCGCAACCGTCCCCTTGTTTTTCTTGATCAACATATTGACAATTGCCAGCCCCAGTCCGGTCCCCTTGGCCTTAGTAGTGAAAAGGGGAGTAAAGATTTTGCGGATATTGATCGGAGATATACCTACGCCGGTATCGGTAAAGGAGAGCATGAGCTTTGAGCCTTCACAGCTTCCCCGGATCGTTAGCTTGCCACCCGAAGGCATAGCCTGAATAGCGTTAGAGATAATGTTGTGGAAAATTTGCTCAGCGTGGTCTGGATCGACAAAGGCCTTGGGGAGCTCTTGCGGATAGTCGATAATAACCTGAATATTAGAGGGGATATTGATCTTTTGCAGCAACTTTTGCAATATCTTCTCCAAATCGACCTGCTGAAAATGAGGGGGTGAGGTGCGAGAGAAATCCAGAAGGTCCTCGACGAACCGGCTCATTTTGTGGATTTCCTCTTCCAGGGTATCAATAAATTCTTCAATATCTTCATTCTCGCCCCGATTTTTGAGAAGATATAATATACCCGACAAAATGGTCAAGGAACTGCGAAACTCATGCCCTACACTGCCGATTAGCTGCCCGATAACGGCCAGTTTCTCCTTATGAACCATCTCCTCCTGAATCTTCTGCAACTGTCCGGTTCGCTCCTCCACCTTCCGTTCAAGTTCTGCATAAAGCTTCCTGATTTCATCCTCGGCCTGCTTGCGCTGGGTAATGTCTCTTGAAAACTCAACCGCCTGAATCACCTCGCCCTCGGCATTGCGGATCGGGAAAGCAAAAACCTCAGCCCAGGAGGCTGACCGCTGCTCATTGCCTTCCCTATACCGCAAACGATAGGCAGGCTTTCCAGTCTGAAAAGCATCAATAATCGCACAGGAGAGACAAGGTTCGGTCCGGTTTTGGAAAGCCTCGTAGCATTTTCTGCCGACTATATCCTGTACCTGAAGGTTATAGAGAGATGCTCTGGCCGGATTACACATCAAGATAGTAAGTGAGCGGTCCTGAATATTGAGCGGATCGGCAATACAGTTAAATACCGCCTCCAGTTGATTTTTGGTCTTCCGTAGCTCCTCTTCGGTCTGCTGGGCGAATTTTATCTGACCGATGATTCCAGCTAAAAGTCGCAGAGACTCGATGTCCTCAGACCGCCAGTCGCGTGGGCTGGTTAAATCCTCAAAGCTGATAAAACCAAAAAATCGATTAAAAGCCCACAAAGGGATGATCAAAATAGCCTGAATTCCTAAATCCCCGAAAGGATAAATTCCCGCTGCCTGCTCAGCCCCACCCTTTACCCACGGAAAGACAATATGCTGATTTTTTCTCAAAGGGCTCATCCACTCAGGTAGAGAACTTGTCGAATTTGTCTGCCACCACTTATGATGCCTGGAGGAGGAGAGACCTGGGGCGACCCACTCATGTAAAATACCCAGAGAATCTTCTTGAGGCTGAAGCGCAACAACATAAATCCTATTTAAAGCTAGATACTGGCCGATCTGTCTCATGGTCCCGGCCAGGGCCGGACGAAAATTATCTGAGGCTGCCACCAATGAAGATAAAAGAGAGGGAAGAATTTCTTTCATCTTGACCTCCCATAAATTTCTTATCGTTATAGCTAAATTTCTTGCCGTTATACCTATGAGGCTAATTAAGCAGAAAAGGTTATCTCTCTATTATAATGATATTGAAAGGAGGGAAAAATCAAGTAAAATAATTTAACAATGTTAAATTAGCCATAGACATATTGATTTAATAATAGAAGAGGGGTTTTCTTATAGGGGAAAACCCTTTTTCAAAAAGGGTTTTCCCCTAGCTAACCCCTTTCCGAAAACTTTAATATAGTTATTATACTATACTTTTACTATACTTTTGCAGAAATTTCTTAACGCCTTGAAATTCTTGAAAGTTACCTCTAATAGCAAATTCCAGTAAAATCAAGGCCTTGGAGAAAAAACGCCAAAGCATAGATATAGTTATTATATTAAAGTTTTCGGAGGATGGTTTGGAAGGAACCCTTTTTCAAAAGGGTTCCTTCCAACCAAAAGGGGGCCCTTCCAACCCAAATCCCCTCCCCTTGACTTTTGGGCTGAGATACTCTATAGTTGGCTCTATGAATCAGATTATTGGCAAGCTCCCATTTCTTGGCCACAACAGTACCTATTCGAAGGCTGTTGAGCACTATAGGCAGGGAAATTTCGAGCAGGCGATTGAGGGATTCTGCAAGATTGTTTCCCAGCCTCAAAAGGCAGGTGTTTTTTATAACCTTTCTCTCTTTTATCTCAAAGAATCATATCTGCAGCTAGGGTTCGCTTACGAACATCTGGGAATATATAAGCAGGCAGCAGAGTATTTTGCCGCGGCTGCCAAAATCAGTGGCCACTATCCTGATATCCGCTATCATCTTGGTCTTTGTTTATGCTTTCTTGAACAATTTGACCGAGCGAAAGAGGAGCTTAGCCAAGCACTAAAGCTAAATCCAAGCTATACAGCGGCCCTTGCGCTTTTAGGATTTACCTATGTGAAACTTCATCGGCTGAGTGAGGCGGCAGAATGCTACCGCAAGGCCATAGAAATCAATCCCCGCTATGCTGATTACCACTACCTCCTTGGCTGCCTCTATGGCCTCTGGCAGCAGTTAGATCTAGCTAAAGAGGAATTTCAGCTGGCGCTCGATATCAATCCTCACTATTTTGATGCTAGGGAAAAGATCGCTCTCATTGAGCAACACTGCCAAAACGGGCAGCAGGATAATCCAAAAACCGGTTGTCAAAATTTAATTGATGAATTTTCAAGAGCTTTTGCCACACCGCCGATTGATATAGCCCGGCCATTTGGCCCTGCGGTTAAACTTGCCGAGGGAGAAGATGTTATCTACAAAACCATTCTGTTTTACGAAAAGGCCGTGCAGCTGAATCCAAACTATGCTGATCTTCACTATCGGCTTGGGATGTATTATGCCAAAAAGAGACTTAATCAGCAAGCTATTGAAAGCTTTTGGCAAGCTCTCAAGATTAACCCAGGCTATATTCAGGCCATGATCGGCCTGGCCCTGACCTATCTGAAAACAGGGGCGCTGGATCAAAGCATCGACACGCTGCATCGGGCCATTGCTGCCCAACCTCACTATGCTGATCTGCATTACTATCTGGGAACTCTTTATGCCGAGAAGGGGAATATCGAAGAGGCGGTAGGGGAGTTTAACCAGGCACTGGCCATCAACCCTGATTATCCTGAATGTCAGGCAGCTCTAGCCATGGTCTATGAAAAGTTAGGACAAAGGGAGCAGGCTGCTCACTGGTGGAATCTTTATCTGAAAAGTTATCCCCATCTTGAAGGGAGAGAAGAGATACGGCAATATATTGGCAGTCAGCTTGATGAGGGCAGTTAAAATTCGCAGGATTTAGGGGAGAAGGGAAAAAAGATGTTAGAAAACCCCTTTAGTTTGAAGTTACTAAACCCTTTACACCTTTTTCGGCTCCTGTGGCATGTGCCCGATTTTCTCAAGCTCTTCTTTCGTCTTTTTCTAGACAGTCGCGTTCCTGTTTACCTAAAATTATTTTTGATCGGAATTTTCCTCTATATCATCAGCCCGATTGATTTGGTACCAGATTTTCTCCTGCCCGTGATCGGGGGATTTGATGACCTTATTGCCTTGATAGTTGGTTTAAAAATCTTTTTATCCTGCTCACCGCCCGAAGTGGTCCGGGAGCAGGTAATCCGTATTGACCGGGAAAAAAGGCTAAAGAGGGCGATTTGAGCGCAAAGCAGGATACGAGCGAAACCACGAGCTTACCTATGGCAATAAAAATTGCACTAGCCCTGGGTGGGGGAGCGGCCCGCGGCTTAGCCCATATCGGGGTCCTCAAGGTGCTGGAAGAAGAGAAGGTTAAAGTTGATCTGATTGTTGGCACCAGCATCGGTGCCATTATCGGCGGGCTTTATGCTCTTGATCCAAGGGCTGAAAGACTGGAGAAGAGGGTCCTGGAGTACCTTGAGAGTGAACCGTTTAGAAAACTGCGTATAGATTCTTTTCATCAGGATAAGGCCAAAGAAAATAGCAATCGGTCCAGAAGGTGGCTCTTGCCACTTATCCCTACTGGTTTTCTGGAAAAGGGTATTTTCTTAAGTCGGTCATTGACTCGGCTGTCGTTTATTTCTCCTGATATTGTCCGTGAGAACAGCCGCTATCTTTTTGGCGACTCTAAATTTCATGAGAGTCGTATCCCGCTCTACCTGATAGCCACTGATATCGGCTCAGGTACTGAGGCCATCCTGAGCCGTGGGCTGATTAGGGAGGCTGTGGCTGCCTCTTGTGCCATACCGTCGGTTATGCCGCCAGTCTGCATTGACGGCAAGCTCCTGGTTGATGGAGGCTGCGTCAGCCTTGTGCCCATCCAGGCGGCACGGCGGCTGGGAGCAGATTTGGTTATCGCCTGCAATGTAGGCAAGAGCCGCTTAGCTCCTCTAAAGCCGCTCAAAAGCGGCCTTGAGGTGATTATACGCTCCTATGATATTACCCTGTTTTATCTTCGGAATCATCAACTTAAGGAGGCTGATGTTCTGATTTGCCCTAAGGTGGGTGAGGTTAATTGGGCTGACTTTTCCCGGGCCAAAGAATGTATCCGTGAGGGAGAGGGGGCAGCCCGAGAGGCTATCGGGGAGATCAGGAGGAAAAAACTGTGGAAACAGATCCGGCGTTTCTTTCTCTTTAAGGCTTAAGATTTTTAAAAAATATCAAATATCATAAGATTATGAAAAAGACAGCCGATAATAACAAACCAAGATTGCCATTTTCTGCTTCCAACCCGACGAAAATCATCCTAGAAAGTATTTCAGACGGTGTATTTACCGTAGACAGAGAGTGGCGAATCACCTCCTTTAATCGGGCTGCGGAGGAAATCATGGGCATTGACCGCCGGGAAGCCATTGGCAGGCTATGTTCTGAGGTCTTTCGCTCCAGCATGTGTGAGGTGGATTGCGCTTTGCGCTGTACCCTAGAGACAGGAGCGCCGATCATCAATAGATCTGCCTTTATTGTCGATGCTCGGGGAAGGCGCATTCCCATCAGTTTATCTACGGCTCTTTTGCGAAACGAAAAAGGACAGGTTATCGGTGGAGCAGAAACCTTTCGTGATTTGAGCCTGGTCGAGGAGCTTCGCAAAGAGCTTGAGGGCCGCTTTCAGGCAGGTGATCTGGTGAGCCGAAGCGCCTCAATGCGCCGCATATTCGATGTCTTGCCCCAGGTGGCTGCCAGTGACAGCACTGTACTTATCCAGGGCGAGACTGGAACCGGCAAGGAATTGCTAGCCCGCACCTTGCATAACCTCAGCCCGCGGGCTACCAAACCCTTTATAGCCATAAACTGTGGTGCTCTGCCTGATACCTTACTGGAGTCAGAGCTCTTTGGCTATAAGGCAGGTGCTTTCACTGGTGCGGATAGGGATAAGCCAGGCCGATTTGCCCTGGCCGAAGGTGGGACCATGTTTCTTGATGAAATTGCCGAAGTGAGCCCAGCCTTACAGGTTCGGCTGCTGCGGGTTTTACAGGAAAGAGTCTATGAACCCCTTGGCGGCACCATATCCATCAAGGCCAATGTGCGAATAATCGCCGCCACTAACCGCAATCTCGAGGTCCAGGTTAAAAAGGGACTATTTCGCCAGGATTTGTACTATCGAATCAATGTGGTCAGAATGGAGCTTCCGCCTCTGCGAAAACGCAAGGAGGATATTCCCCTTCTGGTTGATCATTTCATATCTCGGTTCAACCGCACGCAAGGCAAATCCATCTCCGGCGTCAGCTCACAGGTTATGGCCTTTCTCATGGCCTATGACTATCCTGGCAATATCCGGGAGCTGGAAAATATTATCGAATATGCCTTTGTTCTCTGTAACCAGGGCCTGATCGAGCCTTGCCACCTGCCGGATGAATTTATCGCCCGCGATCTGCTGCCTTCTAAGAGTGGTGAAATAGCTACCGCCATCCGGGCAGTAGAGGCTCAGACAATTCGCCAAGCGCTCCAGCGAAACCACTTTAACCGCCTGGCCACAGCCCGGGAGCTCGGCATCCACAAAAGTACCCTGTTTCGCAAGATCAAGGCCCTTGGCATCAGCCTGCCTGAAAGAGACGGACGCTATCGCGGCTGAAAAAGAACAGACTAAAAAAACAGACAAGAGGCGGTTGACCAGCCATTAGTAGGAATAGGAGCAAAAAAGCGACTTCATTTTGTCTATAAAGTTGCTTTTCTGCTACTCAATAAGGTGGCGCCTGCCATCTGCCAAAACGACAAATCATTTATTTGACTGCTTTATCTCTCCTTGCACTTTTTCTCCTCAGATGGCATATCGGATGCTTATTACTCATATTAAGAAAGCATCAAATCGGAGAAAAATGTTCCCTATGAGAACAGCCTTAGCAATTTGGAATGGGAGGATTTCGCCGGTGTTTGATGTCTCCCGGCAGATTCTCCTTTTAGATATCGAGAACGGAACTATTGTCGCCAAAAGTAGTCAGAGGTTGGATGAGCATGACCCGGTAAGAAGGGCAGCCAGATTATCTGAGATGGGGGTGGAAACGCTGCTCTGTGGAGCTATTTCCAAACCCCTGGCCAATTTACTGACTGCATACGGGATCAAGATAATATCTTTCATTGCTGGAAATGTGGAGGAGGTCATCTCGGCTTATCTGGCGGGAGATTTACCTAATCCGGCAATGATCATGCCTGGCTGTCGAATCAGGTGCCGGAAGTTGCGAAATTGGCGATGATAAAAAAATGTGGCGGGTTGAGGATTTTTGAGAATCCGAATAATGAGCAGCGATAGTTATTTCAGATGCTACCCCTCGGGATCCCTCAGGTAGGGAGGAATATTAGGCCTAAGAGCAGACACCGGAAGCAGTAAGCCACAGTCCACCCAACACAGTGCGGGACCATCAGGGGATTCCGAGGGGATGATAATTTCGGATAAGGATAATATCAGCTCGCTCATCTCAAATTAAATGAGGATCAAAGATAGCTCTTTTTCCCCTACAGGGTGCGCTTGAAATGGGACGATCACAAGGATCGTCCCTTGCCCAAATAGCTTTTTTCCTGCACGGAGCGCTTCCCTACTTCCCCTTGGGAGGGAGCCGGGAGAGCAATAACAAAAAAGGTAATGACCGCAAAGCCTAGCCCTCCTCTTTCCGGCTCCTCCCCATTTTTAAAGCGGACCTTGTGTGCCTGCCTAAGCTTGCGCGCCTTATTAGCGAAAAAACCATTTAGTTATTAATTAAAGTTTTAGGAAAGGGGTTATAAGGGGAAAACCCTTTTTCAAAAGGGTTTTCCCCTTTCTAAAATATATCCCTCCTGTTGCAGCTTTCGGTATAATTCACCAGCTTTGTTCAGGCTATCGAAAATAAGCGATACGCTCATCGTGGCTCCGCTAATGGAATCATATTCAGGTCGGAATTGGTAATTGTGTTTAAGGTCTCGGCCAACGATCCGCCCTTGAAGTTTCTGACTATCGGCTGCGGTTATGAGCAGGTTCTCATACTTGGTAATATGGAGAGGGAGAAAGTGAGTAACTATGCCTTGTTGATTAAAAATTAGCAAAAAATATATCGGATGGCAAACATCGCACAATGGAGGGCGGCTGTAGAGTTTAGCAAACCAGCGCTTTTTTTGGGCTAAAGAGCTAGAGTCAATCATATCAACAATATAGACGTTTTGGTATTGCGGCCAGCTCTTTTTATTAAAGGATAAGCGCGGCTTGCTGTTGCCATGAAGGATGGCCTGTTGAATCTTTTTCTTTATTTCCTCTTCTGACCAGGAGAATTGAATAGGGCTTGGCCTGGCTGCGTCAACAGCTTCAGCCTGCCGCTCCTCCTGGACAATTTTCTGAAAAGAGGCTAGGTCAAGTGAGATGAGCTTTCGCAATTCAGTAAGTAATATATCCCCATTTTTAATCAGTCCAAGATATGATTTGGCCAGCAAAACTCCTTCTGGAGAGCGCCGTAGGATAAGAAGGTATGGGGTGCCGCCTGGATTTCCCAAGGCATCATAAGCCTCAAATTCTGGATCTGGGATAACGGGAAAGGGGACGTTTTTTTCCACTCGAAAGCGCTCTGTCTCTCGGTGAGTATTTCCAACTCCAACAGCCAGCATCTTGATTCGGCTGCTCAGGCTTTTATCCTCTGAAATTTTCTGATAGAGCTCACCCAGCACAGGAGCCTGAGCCAGGCAAGAGACGCAATAGCGGTTAAAAAATTCCAAAACGATGTAATCAGCCTGAATATCATCAAGGGAGAAAGTCTCATCTTCACCAAAATGAAACAGCCAACTTCTCAAGCCAAGATATCGGCGCTCTTTCCTGGTCAGGGTATTCTGCAAAGAGAGGGAAGGGATTTTCTCCCCTGGCCAAAGCCGGCGGCTTTCAGCCCAAAAGCCCTCCCTCACGGCAGAATGAGTGAGGGTAGCAGATACACCAAGTAGAAACAGGAAGATTAGGGAAAGTAAGACAAGGGAGGTTTTTAGATAGCTCATACGCTCTCCAAAATGATTTGAGCCAGATATCTTCCAAGTCGCCTGGCTTGCTGTATGGCCAGAGGATGGCGCTTGATCTGCCCTTTTTGATCAATACCAGGATAAAAAAGCTCGGAAAGGTATCGGATGTTCATGATGGTGAACCAAACTTTAACAATCTGCTGGGCATTTTGAAAGAATTGATACCTATTCATGCCGCCTACGCACAGGAATACCCCGGGAATTTTCGCCTCCTGGGGGAAAAAGGGCGTCTTTAGGAGGTACTTGGCTACCCAGCAACACTGGCCCCGATCAATGAGCGCCTTGGTTTGAGCTGTCAGGCTTCCAAAGAATATCGGGGAGGCCAGAATGAGTCCACCTGCTTGCCGAAGATGAGAGTAGATCTTGGGCATATCATCACCAATCACACATTGGCCGCTCTTAAGACATCCTCCGCATTCCTGACATGGCCTTATCTGCAATTGATTTAACTGAAATTTTTCACCCCCAAGACCAGCTTCCCTAGCTCCCTGAAGGCAGGCATCAACCAGCAAATCAGTGTTTCCCCCAACTCTGGGGCTTCCGCACAGGGCAATGATTGATCGGTTGGCGGCTGCGGTCATTTTTTGTTTCTCCTTTTCAAGGCCGAATGCCTTGGCCGAGGCTCATGAGCGGCTGAAGCATAAGATGGAGACGATGGCGGCGGCCCGGCTGATGGGTTTAGCACCCTTTTCATTTTTCGATAGAATAAAAACATAGTGGTCGGAATAGAAATGATGATAAAGATAAGAATGAGAACAAAAACCCTAGCTATTTTCCTGGTTGTGGTTAGATCCGAAGGATTACCGGTCGAATCTGCGGCCGCGGCCGATTTGCTCTCTCCCCCTGCTGAGGAGGGGGGCGGCTGATTAAGCCGTTTGAGATTGACAAATCCCTGAAGCAGGGCAGATGGGGCCGCTTTTTGCTCACTACTCTTGATAGGTATGGTGATCAGCAGACGAACTCCGATGTAGTTCTCCCCAAGAGCAGTAGCTGGAACAGAGAGATATTTTCCCCCGGTTTGGGGATTTTTTAGCGCAATCTCTTCAAATGCTGGATGCTGATTCTGAAACCGCTCAATGTGCTGAAAGATAATCTTCTGCTCATTTCCCAAGGGCTGGCTATTTTCTGTGCTCAAAGAGCGCTCTGCCTGCGTCAGGTATTCTCTGAGCTGTGGATCTTCAGCCAACTTAAGCAAGGCTGACTCCAATGCCCAAACCCAATCGGGACAAAAGAGCTCTTGGGTGGTGAGAGAATTTCGAACATTTCCCCTTTCGGCTACCCGTGAGCGGGCACTCAGATAGAAAATAGAAAATGTGATCACCACAAGGAGCGGGACCAATCCGCTGAGAACAGCAATGATCAAAAATCTCTTCGGCAATTTTATCCTCCATTTTTATTTTACCAGATTATAAGGGGTCAAATCTCAGATTCAAGTGTTAATTAAGGATTCAGATTTAAGAGATAGCATTAAATCATACCCTTGAGTGCTTCGTCAAGTCTGCCGCGATCTCCCAGTAATTCAGAAAGTAGCAATTTTAAAGTTAAAGAGAGATAGCAAAATGATCAGACCGCTTTGGTACGGCTGGTGCGCCCCGGTGTGCCCATCCTCTTTTCCCTTGACATCTGCGGGAAAACGGCTAAAATACTTCAAAAAGTATTAACTTATCCCCTCCAAGCTTTTGCCGCGAGAGATGGAGAGTGCAAGGAGAAAATATAGTCTTACCTTTTGGTAGAGCAAGATTAATCAGCAAGAGAGCAGTCTGTGAAGAGATATGAAGACGTATGAAGAGATAAACGAAAAGATCAAGCAAGGGAAAGCTGTCGTAGTTACAGCCGATGAGGTGTGTGAGCTGGCCGAGGCCGAGGGAATTAAGGCGGTGGCTGAAAAGGTCGATGTGGTAACTACAGCCACCTTTGGTCCGATGTGCTCATCAGGGGTTTTTTTGAATTTCGGACATGCCGATCCTCCAATCAAGATGAGCAAGATTTGGCTAAATAATGTGCCTGCCTATGCTGGTCTTGCCGCGGTGGATGCCTATCTTGGGGCTACGGCTGTTTCGGAGACGGAAGGAATCCAGTATGGAGGAGGGCACGTAATCGAGGACCTTTTGTCTGGCAAACCGATACGGCTGGAGGCCGAGGGCTGCAAAACGGATTGCTATCCTGCCGAAAGAGTCTCTGTCCAGATCACGCTGGACAGCCTCAATCAGGCTATATTACTGAACCCTCGTAACGCTTATCAAAACTATGCCGCGGCCACCAACTCTTCTTCAAGAACCCTGCATACCTATATGGGTACCCTGCTGCCCAGGCTTGGGAATGTGGCCTATTCCACCTCAGGGCAGTTGAATCCCCTAATCAATGATCCTGAGTATCGCACCATTGGCCTTGGGACCAAAATATTCCTAGGCGGCGGAATTGGCTACGTTCTGGGTGAAGGGACCCAACACAATCCCAATCAGCTTCGGGCCGCCAATAAGGTCCCTCTCAGCGGCGCTGGAACCTTGATGCTAATGGGTGATCTGAAGCAGATGAATCCCCGCTACCTTAGAGGAGCAACCATAAAAAAGTATGGCGTATCTCTCATGGTAGGCATTGGGATTCCGATTCCGGTGCTGGATGAGGGGATAGCCGAGTCGGTATCTGTTCGGGATAAGGATATTTACACCACTATTTATGACTACAGTGTAGAAAAATTATCCAGACCAACCTACGGAAGGGTCAACTACCAGGAATTGAAGTCAGGGTCGGTCCAGATCAACGGAAATCAGGTGCCGACCAATCCGGTCTCAAGCCTCTTTATGGCCAAAGAGATTGCCGCCATATTGAAAGACTGGATCAGGCGGGGAGAGTTTTTCCTGGTAGAGCCTATTTGCCTCCTCCCTCGGGATACCCGCCTTAAGCCCTTGCCACAGAAGGAGGATGAATCCAAAAAGGATGGCTTGAAGTTATGAACACCGTTACCAGAAGAGTCGTCTTAACCTTTCCGGCCAACCTAGTTGAAGATACGGCTATTTATCACTTGATTAAGGATTATGATCTAGTGGTCAATATCCTCCGGGCTAAGATTATCCCCAAGGAAATCGGACGTATTGTCCTTGAGCTGCGCGGGAAAATCGATAATATTAAAAAAGGAGTGAGTTATCTTGAGAGCAAGGGCATTGAGGTCAAGCCCCTGGCCCAGGATATTTACCTCAATGAGGATAAGTGCGTAAGCTGTGGGATGTGTTTGGCTGTATGTCATCAGAAGGCGCTGTCGTTAAATAAAAATACCTGGAAGATTGAGTTCAATCGGGATGATTGTATCTTGTGCGAGCAGTGCGTGTCGGTCTGCCCTCTCAAGGTTATCCAGGTTACCTTCTAAGGTGTTTGCTGGTTTCCTCACCTTAAAGCCAATATTTGTGGCCTGCAAAAGCCACTTACATAGGGTTTGCCGTGCAGTCCTGGCGATTAGTTGACTTGACAGCCCATAATGCCTTTATGAATATGGCTATTGATGAGGCCATATTAAAGGCCTCTATCCAGCAAGGGAAACCGCAGGAGGGCCTGCAAGGGAAACAGCAGAGAGAATGGGTAGGCACTATCCGATTTTATACCTGGACTCCAGCCGCAATTTCAATTGGATGTATGCAGAAATTTTCGGCTGACTTCAATCTGAGCCAGATTGAACAGCTAGGGCTTGCCCTAGTGCGGCGGCCAACGGGTGGAAGAGCAGTGCTCCACGGGGGAGACCTTACCTACTCTTTAGTCTTTGCTGAAAATAATCCGATAATCCCACGGGGGACTATGGCTAGCTACTACAAAATCAGCCAGGCCATCCAGAGGGGATTAGCCCTTTTAGGGCTTCCAGCTCAACTTTGCCCTGAGCGGAAAATCAGCCGATCTGCTTTTTGCTTTGCCGGGAAGGCCAAGTACGAAATTTTGCTCCAGGGGAAAAAGGTTATGGGTAGTGCTCAAAGGAGAGAAAGAGGGGCCGTTTTGCAGCAGGGCTCGATTATGGTGGAAAACCAACGGGAGCTGATTCAAAGAATTTTCTCTAGCCCTAGACTTGATGAGCTTTTCTCAGTCGAAGGCGCAAGCCGAGACAGCAGAGCCGAAGAGGTGGAATTTGGCTCTGAATTCACTTCCCTGGAGGAGGTAGCCGGAGGCCCTATTGCGATCTGTCTCCTCAAGGAGGCTCTGATCAGGGGTATTGAGGAAGAGTTTGACATCTGTCTAGCCCGTGGCCCATTGACCGGCTGGGAGAAAAATGAGTCTGAGAGGCTCTGTCAGGAAAAATACTCCCGGCCGCTTTGGACAATAAGGGGTTATCGGAATGAATAGAGTGAATTGTGTTGATCTTGGGGCTCTTGATGATCTTGTTTCTGGCTGGCGGGAGCTGATCGAGCAGGCCGCTCAGGCCAAAGAGAGGGCTATTGTCCCGCTCTCGGGGTTCAGAGTGGGGGCCGCCCTGCTCACGACCGAGGGGCGGTGTTATCTTGGTTGTAATATTGAAAATACCTCCTTGAGCCTCAGTATCTGCGCTGAGCGGGTAGCTTTCTTGAAGGCACTCTCCGAAGGAGAAAAAAGCTTTCAGGCTCTGGCCATTGTCAGCGACAGTGAGGGGATCATTACCCCTTGCGGAGCATGCCGACAATTGATCTGGGAGTTTGCCCCCCAAGTTATGGTTATAATGAACAATCCGCGAGGAGATGTTCGATGGGCCAGAATAGGTGATCTGCTGCCGCAGGCCTTTTCCTATCTAAATACCACCCTCACTAAATAAATTAAGGACAGTAGGGGTGAGGGAAAAGAAACCAAGCTATTGATAGCTACAGTGTGATGTTGACCATATCTAAATCTAAAGCAAAGAGTCGGTTGCTATCTAAAGCAGCAAAGACTAAAGCAAAGAGCTGGTTGCTGCTCCTGGTGCTGGCTGGAGCCGGAGTTTTTGGGGCTCAGTCAATGCTCTTGCAAGGCCTTTGTTTTGCCCAAGCCTCTGTCTCCATCTCTATCTCCCCGTCCAAATCTTGGGAAAGCAGTAAAGAACAGCAAATCTTAAAACCGGTCATGGTGGAGGGCAGGCTCTATCTGGCTATCAATATCCAGGGGGAAAAATTTCACCTCTGGCGGCTTGATCCGAACGCGCCGACTCAGGACTGGCAAGAGATAAATCTCGGCGGCTCAAGCGGCATTATTAATGATCCAAATGCCACTGCTCTTGGCTCTCATGGCGGCTATCTCTATCTAGCCACAAAGAAAGAGGGAGAGCGCCCTCATCTTTGGCGGCTGCAAGACCCTAATCAGGGAGTATGGAAGCCTGTTGGCCCACCGGAGATTGGATTAGCCAAAACAATCACCTCCCTCTGCTCATTTGACCGTCGCCTCTACCTTGGATCTGGAAGCGGGCAGGAGGAGGGAGATTTGGAAGGCTTGGAGGTACAACTTTGGCGGTCTACCGAAACAGAAACGTATAACCAAGAGCTTTCTTCTGCTACCTGGAAGCCAGTGAGCGACGTGGTGACCTCTGCCCTGATCTCGAGCGATTTTCAGGAATTTGAGGCCAAACTCTATCTTGGGATTGAAAGCAGGGCGGATAACCAAAAGAAGGCCGAGGTCTTGAAGCTTGATCCAAGCACTGCCTCACCTTACCGATACAACATCTTCGGCCAGAGAGAGAGCAATCAGAGCGTTACTGCCCTAGCTGTCTGTGATCAGACTTTGTATGCCGCCACAAGAAATAATGACTACGGAGCGCAGGTGTGGTTTCTGATCAAGGGAGGCAAGGATTTTAGCCGCCTGTCTTCCTGGGATAGTTTTATCAATCCTAACCGCTCCTATCCCAGGTCCCTGGAGAGCCTTGGCTCCTATCTTTTCCTAGGCTTTGATACTCCTGCAGGGGTGGAAATTTTCCGCTTATCGGCCAATCCAGACCATTTGGAAAATAGACAAAAGGAGTGGGGTAAGGTCTCCATCATCTATGATCAGACGAAAGATCAGCCGCTTTTGGCCGATAAATCAAATCGCCTCTGCTGGCTGTATGCTGATCAAAGCAATGGTTATCTTTTCCTTGGAACCAAAGACTCAAGCGGCGCTTTTACCCTCTGGAAATCAGACCGGCTGCCGATTATCACCATAACCTCCCCACAGTATGAGTACCAGAGTCATCCTCCCTATGCCTACCTTGGCGCCTTTGGTCCAAAATCAGGTAAATTTCAGGTTAGCTGGCGATCAACCCGAAGCGGTAACTACCTCATTCATCAGCTTCAGTTAAAGGATCCGAACAATCAAACAAATACAAGCCCAGGATTTCTATTCCGGGAGCAGGGGGCCGAGAAGGGAAAAATCTACACTAGCCCAAAGCTTCCCCCGGGCGATGAGCAGGGCACCTATGTGGCTGAAATTGTCTGGGATCCAAATCAAGCCTCTCTGCCTAAGGAGCAGGGGCGCTATCCAGTGCTTTTTTCCTTTATTTACGATACCAAAGGCCCAGAGTGTCTGCCAGTGGTAACTTCGCTAACTCCAGGGAACAGAAAACTTAGGGTGAGATGGGCCGCGGCTCATGATAAGCTTTCAGGGGTGGCTCACTACCGTATCTTGTGGAAGGAATCGCCCAAAGAGGCAGATGCTAATAGCATCCCTTTTTCCTACAAGGACTTGCCCGAGGAGAGTAAAGAGGAGAGTAAATATGAATACGAGATCAGCGGCCTGATTAATGGACGCAGGTACATGGTGGCAGTTTTGGCCGTAGATAGGGCGGGCAATGAATCTGCCCTCTCGCCGATCACGGACAAAAGCTTTGCTACCCCACAGGCTGGGCAGAGTTTGACCGATCTTGTTGGTGAGAGCGGTGGTTGTTTTTTGAAAGCCTTAGGAGCGAAAAAAATTCACACCATGATTTCCCGAAGCAGAAAATAAGGGGAGTAATAGGTATGGCCAAGGAGTTTTTGAGATGTGCTTTCTGGAAGTGGCTGGGGGGATGTGGCGGGTTATTCCTAGTTGGTTTTTTTTGGCTTTGTTGCCCTTATCGGGCCTGGGCAGAAGCCCCTTGCGGCCTTGCGGCCTCTGTCTGGGCAGGGTATTACATCCCGCAGGATACCAATTTTCGAAGGGTCTATAATAAGGATAATATTTACAGTGATGAAGGACAATTAGCTCTGTTCTTAGAATTTTCCAAAAGTTGGTTTGACCAGATCGAACTAGCGGCGGGATTTGGTGGAACCCAATTCAGAGGCTATACTCTGCTTGGCCCTGACAATCCCAGTATTGATAGGGTCAAAATGTCCCTGCTTGCCGGATATACGCAGGTTTCATACCTTTTCCGGTATGTCGAAGGACAGATGCTGGTCCCCTATTTTGGTGGTGGGTTTGACGCCTGGGGATATCAGGAGAAGGAGGAAGGAGATGATCCGGTCAGGGGTGGCAAATACGGCTATCATGGCCTGGTTGGGGTTCGTCTCCTGCTCGATTGGCTCGACCATCGAGCAGCGGAAAGCTCGCGGCAGGAGTTTGGAATTGAGAATACCTATCTAGTTTTTGAGGCCAAGTGGTTGAAAATTGATAATTTTGGAGAAAGTAAACTTGACTTCAGCGGTCGGCTCTATCGGGCTGGGCTGTTATGGGAATTTTAACCCGATTTCCTCCTGCTCTGCTATCTCCAAAGGCTGTCTAAAAAAGATTAAGATTATAAGATTATAAGATTATAAAATTATAAAATTAAAAGATTAAAAGATTATAAGATAATAAGATTATAAGATTATAAGATTATAAGATTAAAATATAATTAAAAAATATAAATATACACTTTTGCAGAAATTTCTTGACATCTTGAAATACTTGGGAAATTACCGCTAATGGCAAATCCAGTAAAATCAAGGGCTTAGCAAATCAGGTAAAATCAAGGGTTCAAAAAAATGCAAGAGTATATAAAGTGCAAGAGCATATAAAGGTGTAAACGAAGGTATAAATGAAGATTAAAATTATAGGATTAAAAGATATAAGCAAAGAAATAACAAAGAGATAAGGGTATTCTAAGGAGCAACAATATATGCCGATCTCATGTCCTAAGTGTAATATTTTGAACCCCCGTGGGGCGGAAATCTGCGGCCAGTGCGGCTTCGGATTAACTTCGGTGGCCACCTCCCGGATAGGCCAGGCTTCTTCTCGCTCACCTCTACCCTCCTCAGCGCAAAATAAGGGCAAGAGCCACCTGACCGGTGCTTCGATCTTTCCCCGCGACGGCAGAGAGAGGAAAAATGTTCCTCTCCTAGCCCAGCTTGTGTCGGGAGTTTTGTGGATTTTGAGTGCACTCTTAATTGCTCTGTCGATTTTTCTGATAAAACCAGGGAAAGTTATTCTTCCAATCCCTTGGCTGTCATCTCCTCGCCCTTACTCCTTTCGGCTGCTGTGGGCTTTGGTGATTCTGGCCGGCGGGATTTATACCACGACTGTTGCCTATGGGATTTGTGCCTTAAAAAGATGGGGGCTCAAGCTCTACATAAGCTGGGTTATGGTCCAAGTGATATTAGAGATTCTGGCCCGAATCTACCATCAGCAGCTCGGAGTGTATCTGTCAGCTTTGGTTTCAGCAGAGCTGATAGCTATTCTTCTCCTCTGGAAGAGAAGGCAGGATTTTTCCTTATAACTAACCTGAGTTCGATATAACTGTGGTGAAAAAACTAAGCAAAACAATAGGTTATTATAAAATGTTTTATGTTGAACTCACGTTACTTATATCATCAGCTATTGGGGACTTGCGGAACACTACCTAGGGCAATGAAATTGGCTCATTTAAAGAGACAAAGAAATAGTAAAGAGACATAGAAATAGACAAACAGAGAAAGGGAGGCTATAAATAAAATAACCAATGGTGCTAGTTTGTAACTCAATAAAGTCAATCAGTTAGAAAATAAGAGCTTTTTAAGGATCGGCCTGGGTCCTAAATTGCCTAAACCCTAAAATTGCCTAAAAAGGTAAAACAAACTTCTAAAGCCTCATTTTACTAACACCTTGATTTTATAAGAAAAGTAACTAGCACCATTGGTTATTACTCTTTTAATCTTTTAATCCAAACAGGACGGCTGACCTAGATATTTTCTGAACAAACAAAGAGCATCTGCCGGTGTAACCTTACCGTTTCCATCAACATCAGTACATTCACTGCATGAGCCTGTGCCCAGGTAGCATTTAAAGACTATCAGGGCATCAGATGGCGTAATTTTCCCATCTTCATTGAGGTCACCGCTGCAGGTTTTAAGGCAAAAACACCCCCCACTGGTTGAAAAAGTG